>Ga0315280_10000132_pt1 | contig 138206 bp, 134 predicted proteins | sample YL17G06_40_MG_FD_203697 | JGI IMG/M metagenome (GOLD analysis project Ga0315280, IMG submission 203697) | Sediment microbial communities from Yellowstone Lake, YNP, Wyoming, USA - YL17G06_40 | ecosystem: Environmental > Aquatic > Freshwater > Lake > Sediment | place: USA: Wyoming | collected... | reverse complement strand
TAATGCTCTATGGAAAGGAGGCAGGGAGCGAAGCGATCGTTGGAGGGAAACCCGCTCAAAGGGTTTCTCTCCAAGAGTGTCCGACAGGACCCATCCTTTTGAGGCTATTTTTTATCTTCGTGAAAAAACTTGAGCTCTAAGAGCCGGTCGGCCTCCTTGATCTCGAGTCGGACGATATAGATCAGGACAAAGATGGCCGCCCAGAGCCAGGCGACGAAGACATAAATTGCGGTCCTCTCTCGGATATTCTTGGCTGCCGGGATGATTTTTTCGGGCTGGGTCTGCGTTTGGAGTGCAGCATTTTTTTCTTTGGGGGGCTGCTGCTGGGCTGTCGCTGCGAGTGAAAAAAATGCGCTCACGCCCAACACCAGCAGAATGAGGCATGCGATTTTTTTCATCCTCTTCGTGCCTTCCTTTTTATCATGTGAGAAGGCTCCAAATCGACATGCCGATAGCATAGGCGATCGTCGCCCAGGCAAGCCAGGTAATCACTTTGCCCTTTATCCTGTCGGGCTTGTTGTCCAGAAAGGGCAGGAAGAAGAACAAAACGACGACCGCGACGATCAAGAAAACGGCGATGGTGTCTCCGTTGATAAAGAGGATCTTGCCCGGAAAAAGCTTCAAGGTCTGGAAGAGAAAGAGAAAATACCATTCCGGCTTGATCCCCTTGGGAGCGGGAGCCATGAGGTCAGCCGCCTTCCCCAAGGAGGGCGGCAAAAACACGGCCACGGTGATGAGCGCGCCGAACAATACGAGCCAGACGATGACCTCCCGGTAAACGAAGTTCGGCCAGAACGGAAGCTCCTTCTGCTTTTCCTTTCCCGCCTCGACGCTGAGCGGGAGGCTCATCCCCTGCTTCTGGATGAGATAGATATGGACGGCCAGGATGAGCAACAGGACAAGGGGCAGGACCGAGATATGGAAGCTGAAGAACCGGGACAGCGTGTCGCCCGTGACGTCTTCACCGCCCCTCAAAAATTTTGTCACCCATTCGCCCACGATGGGGATGGAGCGGGGGATGTCCGTTCCGACTTTGGTCGCCGAGAGTGACAGGTCGTCCCAGGGAAGAAGATATCCTGTGAAGCCGAAGACCAAGGACACGACGAGCAACAAAACTCCGCTCATCCAGGTCAGCTCCCTCGGCTTGCGATATGATTTGATCATCCAGATGCTGAACAGATGGATGAAGACCGTGACGATCATGGCCGACGCCGACCAGAAATGGACCGAACGGATGATCCAGCCGAGAGGGACCTCAGTCATGATCCGGGCCACGCTCTTGTTGGCTTCCTCTAGGGTCGGCTTGTAGTAGAAAGCCAGCATGATTCCGGTCACGACCTGGATACCGAAAAAGAGAAGGATCGAGCTTCCCGTATACGACCAGATGGTGTGCTTGTTCAGGGGAACCGTCTTTTTGCGCAAAAAATTCATCACGGCGGAGAGGCCGAGACGTTCCTCGAACCAGGCCTTAAAAGAACGCCCAGCATTTTTTGCGTTCACGCGACTCCCTCTTTTTTGACGACCAGGTTCTCCCCTTCCACTTGGGCGCGGAGCCGGCGCAGCGGCTTGGGCGGAGGTCCGGCGATATTCTTCCCGAATTCATCATACCAGCCATCATGACAGGCGCAGTAGAATTTTTTTTGGTCCGCTTTGTACGAAACCGTGCAGTCCAAATGAGTGCAGACGCCGACGAAGGCCAGGTAGCTGCCGTCCTCTTTCTTCTTGATATAGCCGGGCTTTGCTCCCCAGGTAAAAGGTTTGATGGCGCCCGGCGCCATATCTTGATAATCGGAAAAAGCAAGATTCACCTTGTCGGGCTCCCGGTAGGGCGGAAAGACAAATTTAATCACCGGATAGAGAAGCGTCGCGGCCAAGGCGCCGAGCCACCCGCCCAACAACCCGTTGAGGAATTCGCGGCGGGTGAACAATGAATGCTTGATCTTCATTTTCGCAGCCTCAGCATCTTCTTCAATCTCTCGACGACAAACTTCCTTCGCAGCGCCTCGATCCCGTGCGCCGGCTGGATGTCTTTCGGACAGGCGTCATTGCACTTGAAAACGGTATCGCAGCCCCATAAGCCCGTATCGGTATTGATCCCGGCCCAGTCGGCAAAAGGCCTCTTGTCCCTGGGGTCCCGGACAAAGCGGTTGAGCTTGGCCAGGGCGATCGGGCCGAGATAGCGGGCATCCCGGGTGACGACGGGGCAGGCGGCGTAGCAGCAGGCACACAGGATGCAGTTGGTGTACCGCTCGATTCCGGCCATCTCCTTTTCTTCGATTTTGTTTTCTTTTTCGGGCGGATGGCCGTCCCCAATCACATACGGATGAACATCGCACAGGGCGTTCCAGAACGGCTCCAAATCGACCACCAGATCCTTCTGGATCTCCATGTTCGGCAGCGGCTCAAGGATGATGAGCGAGGAGTTCAAAGAATCCACCATCGTCCGGCAGGCCAGCTCCGGTCGGCCGTTGATGACCATGCCGCACGAGCCGCAGACCGCCTCCCGGCAACTGTAACGAAATGAGAGCGTAGCATCCTGCTCGTTCCGGATGTCCATCAAGGCTTCCAGAATGGTCCTTTTCTCGTGAGTTTCATACGGGTATTCCTGGAAGACGGGCCGGGCGTCTTGGGCGGGGTCAAACCGGTAGATTTTAAAAATATATTTCATGTCAGTACAACCGGGCTTGGGGCTGATATTTCCCCAGCTTGACGTCTTTATGGCTGATCTGGGGCTGCCCGTCTCGGAAAGTCACGAGCGTGTGTTTGAGCCAGTTCTTGTCGTCGCGCTCCGGAAAATCCAGGCGGTAGTGCGAGCCACGCGTCTCTTCGCGGTTCAGGGCGCCGAGGGTAATCACTTCGGCCAGGTCGATCATGTATTCAAATTCCAGGACATTCACGGCTTCCTGGCAGAAGCGCAGGTTTGGGCTCGAAAGATAGACCTCTTTGTAATCTTCCCGAATCTGGCGGATGTTGTCCAAGGCATCGGCCAGGTCCTTGTGCGTCCGGAAAATCCCCACCCGATCGCTCATGTTCAGTTTCAGCCGATTGAGGAAATGGTGGTTCTTGATGCCCGAGCTCTTTTTCTGAAGGGCGCCGATTCTTTCCTTCAATTTTTTTGATCCGTCCAGCAGGCTCCGTTCCCCCGGTCCCTGGCGATGCAGCCCTTTGACGAATTCCGAAACTGCTTTTCCCGCGATTTTGCCGAAGACAACCGTATCCAGGAGCGAGTTGCCGCCCAGGCGGTTGGCCCCGTGGACACTGACACAGGCGCATTCACCCGCGGCATAAAATCCCGGCAGGCTGGAGGCGCCGAAGACATCGACATCGATCCCGCCCATGGAATAATGCTGGGCCGGCTGGATCGGAATCGGGGTCACCACCGGGTCGATGCCCGCAAACCTCATGCAGATCTCGCGGATGGCCGGGAGCCGCTTGTTGATCTTTTCCGCGCCCAGATGGGTCAGGTCGAGGAAGACGTATTCATTGGCAAAACCGTTTCCCCGGCTGATCTCCGTTTGGATGGCGCGCGCCACGATATCCCGAGGCGCCAGCTCCATGGCCGAGGGAGCATAGTCCGCCATGAAGCGCTTGCCGAGGTTATTCAGCAGATAACCGCCTTCGCCGCGGGCTGCCTCTGTCATCAGGATATTGCTGGGGAAGAGCGCGGTTGGATGGAATTGGACGAATTCCATGTCCTTGAGCGGGACGCCGGCCCGATAGGCGATGCCGATTCCGCTGCCGTGGTTGATAAAGGCATTGGTGGTTCTCAAATAGACTCTTCCATAGCCTCCCGTCGCGAAAATCACCGCGCCCGATTTCACGGGAAAGACTTCGCCGGTGGCCAGGTCAAAGATGATGACTCCGCAGCACCTCCCGTTTTCCACGGCCAGCTCGGTGACCAGCCATTCGTTATAGAATTTGACATTTTTGCGAAGGGACTGCTCGAATAAAGTATGAACCAGAACATGGCCGGTCCTATCCGCGGCATAGCATGTCCTGGGAAAGCCGGCCCCGCCAAAGGGCCGCTGGGCGATCAAGCCTCCGGGCAGGCGGCTAAAGGGAGCGCCCATGTGCTCGAGTTCATAGACCGCGGGGAGGGCCTTTTGGCACATCAGCTCGGCGGCGTCCTGGTCGGCCAGGTAATCGCTCCCTTTGATCGTGTCGAAGGCATGCTTCTCCCAAGTATCGTCCAGTCCCTTGGGATTGTTGCCCAGGGCCGCATTGATACCGCCCTGGGCCGCTACGGAATGGGAGCGCAGGGGATGGACCCTGGAGATAACGGCGACATCGAGGCCGGGAGCGCTGGATAGGGCGGCGGAAAGCCCGGCCAGCCCCCCGCCGACGATCAGGATGTCGTGACGAATCATCAATAGTTCCGAGTAAAATAAACCACAACCAGGGCGGCGCTCAGGACGATTCCGATGGAGGTAAAGACCCAAAAGAGGAGCTTCTCCTTCCGGACGCCGAGGTCGATGATAACCGTCCTCAAGCCGTAGAGAGCGTGGAAGATGACAGACAGCAGGAGCAGAATTTCGAGGAGGGGATTCGTGTGGAGGACGAGCGCCCAGTCGGGTTTTTTGTCTTTCGTCATCAAAAAAAACGAGGTTAAGAATTTCAGGCTGAGCGTCACGATCAAGATGAGGCCGGTGATGCGATGAAAAAGCCAGACAAACATGCAAGGCCTTCCTTTTCTGTGTTAAGAGAGACTATTAATAATGGAAAAAAGAGCGCCCTGTCAAGGAAAAAGGAAAGAAGAAAGATTCTCTTTTCGACGATAAATAAATGACCGTAACAGGGTCCATCACATTAAAGGAATTCGGTCTTCCCCTTTTTGGTAATGGCGTCTAGGACCTGCCTCACATTCTGGTCCCGGTCCTTATGGCAAATGAGCAGGGCATCCTTGGTGTTGATAACGATGAGGTCTTTGACGCCGATAAACGCCGTGAGCTTACCGGGATTGAAACAGAGCGAATTGCTGGTCTCGAGGACGATGCACTCTCCTTTAAAGGCATTCCCGAAATCGTCCTTCTTCCAGATATCGGCGAGCGACGACCAGGCCCCGACATCCGACCAGCCGAAATTCCCCTCGCAGACAACCACTCCCCGGGCCTTTTCCATAAGGGCATAATCGATGGAAATCGACGGAACCTCACCGAATATCGCCGCGACCCGGGCCGCAGATTTCGCCTTGAGCGCATCCAGCATCTTCAGCCAGTGCCGATAAAAATCCGGGGCATGCCGGCGGAGCTTTTCGGCAAAAACATCCGCCCGCCAGAGGAACATCCCCGAATTCCAGTAATAATCGCCCGATTCGATGAAAAGCCTGGCCTGCTCGACGCCCGGCTTTTCCTGGAACCCCAGAACCTCGAAAAAATTCTCGCCGGCCACTTCTTTATAGCCGGCCTTGGCATAATGGATGTAGCCGTATCCCGTGAACGGATAGGCGGGAGGGATTCCGAACGTAATCAGATTTTTTTCACGCGCAGCGGCTTCCGCGGCGGCCAGCATTTTTTTCGAAAACAGCGGATTGTCCAGGATGAGATGGTCGGAAGGAAGCGCGGCCACCACCGCCTCGGGATTTTGGAGATAAATCCGCGCCGTTGCCAGGACGAGCGACGGCGCCGTATTCTTCCCGATCGGCTCGACCAGCAGATTCCCTTTCCGCAGGCGCGGCAGCAGCCTCTGAATGGTCTGGGTCTGCCTGCGGTTAGCGATGGTATAGATATTCGCGTGAGGAATGATGGGCAGAAGCCGTTCGACGGTCTCCTGGATCATCGTTTTATCGCTGACGATGGGGAGAAACTGCTTGGGTGCCCGCTTCCGGCTGAGCGGCCAGAACCGGGTGCCGCTGCCGCCGGCCATGATGACCGCCCGAAGGTCGATCGTTTTTCCCATCATAATCTTTCCAATCTTTTAATGGCCCGTTCCACGGCCCCTTTCACTTCGGCTTGGATGGCGGCCAGGTCCTTTTCCGTCTCTGCTTCGAAACGGAGGACGAGCACGGCCTGAGTGTTCGAAGCCCTGACCAAGCCCCATCCTTTTGGGAAGATCGCCCGCACCCCGTCGATATCGATCACCGGGTATTTCTGGGCGAGCTCCTTCCGGACTTCGTTCACGATCTTGAATTTGACTTCCTCCGTGGCGTATATCCGGATCTCGGGCGTGCTGTAAGTTTTTGGCAGCCCCGCCAGCATCTTCGATAATTTAATGTCCGAGCGCGACAGGAGCTCCAAAAGCCTGGCCGAGGAGTAAATGGCATCATCAAAGCCGAAAAACCTGTCGGCAAAAAAGAGATGTCCGCTCATCTCCCCCGCCAGGAGGGCCTTTTCTTCCTTGATCTTTTTCTTGATGAGGGAATGCCCTGTCTTCCACATGATGGGCTTTCCGCCCAGCCTGGCGATTTCCTCGTAGAGCAGCTTGGTCGCTTTGACCTCGGAGATGATCGCCGCCCCGGGGTTCGTTTTCAAAATGTCCCGGGCAAAAAAGATCATGAGCTGGTCGCCCCAGATGAGATGGCCTTCGTCATCGACGACCCCGATCCGGTCCGCATCCCCGTCGTAGGCGACGCCGAGGTCGGCCTTGGTCGTCCGGACTTTCTTGATCAGGTCCCGCATGGCATCCGGGAGGGTCGGGTCGGGATGATGGTTGGGAAAACGGCCGTCCATCTCGCAGTAGAGCTCCACGATTTCGCAGCCCATCTTTTTAAAAATCGGAACGGCCACGACTCCCCCCGTCCCGTTGCCGGCATCGACGACCACCTTCAGCTTCTTTTTGAGGCTGATGTTCTTCAGGACGTAATCCTGGTATTCGGGGACGACGTTGCAAATGCGCCTCGTCCCCTCTGCGTCTTTTATGATTTGATCGTTTTTCAGCAGCTTGTAGATCTCCTGGATCGTCTCCCCGTAGAGGGTATCCTGTCCGGACATCATTTTGAAGCCGTTGTACTCAGGCGGATTGTGCGACCCGGTGATCATGATGCCGGCTTCGAACGATTTGTAATAGATCGCGAAGTATAGGAGCGGCGTGGGAATTATCCCCAGATCGACGACGCTGCATCCGGTCGAGAGCAGCCCCTTGGCCAGCGCCTCAGAATACGCCGGGGAGCTCAAGCGGCAATCCCTGCCCATAGCCACTTCGCGCCTGTTCCGGCGGCGGAAATATGTTCCCATGCCTTTGCCCAATGTCTCGACGACGTCGGGGGTCAGGTCTTTATCAACAAGGCCTCTGATATCATACTCTCTGAAGATATTCGGGTTGATCTCCACGTCCTCCCTCCCATTCCGGCTTTTTATATTTTCCTGTCGAATATCCGTTTAAAACCGGATGTAATGACCTCCCATTTTTTCTGGGCACCGATGATGTACTCGATCAATTCCCGGAAAGCTCCCCGGCCGCCGCTGTTTTTGCAAACATAATGCGCGCTCTTTTTGATGAGGGGATGCGCGTCGGCGACAGCCGCGGCAAAGCCGACGGCCTTGATAACTTCGAGGTCTCCCAGGTCGTCGCCGATATAGGCCACCTCTTCGGGCTTGAGCTGGTTCTTGTCCAGGATTTCGTTCAGGGTCTTTTTTTTATCAATGATCCCCTGGTGGATTTCCGCGATTTTCAGCCGCTCCGCCCTTTTCTCAAGGCCTTTCGAGGTCTTTCCGGTGATGATCCCGATCCTGAGCCCGGCCAGTTGGGCGAGCAAAACCCCCATTCCGTCCTTCACATTGTAGGATTTGATCTCTTCGCCGTCCGGCAGCACGGCCAGGGTCCCGTCGGTGAGAGTGCCGTCCACATCCATGAGGATCATTTTGACCCGGCCCGCCCGCGCCTTCTTTCTCATCAGAACATTTCCGTCCGCCACAGGTCATGAAGGTGGATGATCCCCTCAATCTTTCCGTCCTTTCTCTTGATGACCAGCGAGGTTATTTTTTTCTTCTCCATGAAGTTGAGGGCTTCGGTGGCCAGGTCGGTTTTATCGATCGTGACGGGATTGGGGGTCATACAGTCCTGGGCCGTTTTTTGAAGGATGGCCTCTTTGTATCTTCTAAGCATCCGGCGCAAATCGCCGTCCGTGATGATCCCGACGAGCACTTTCTCGGGGTTCACGACGCACGTCATTCCCAGCTTTTTCTGCGTCATTTCTTCGATGACGTCGCTCATCGGAGTCTCGGGCCGGACGGTGGGGATGTCCTGCCCTTTGTGCATGAGGCTTTCGACCCGAAGGAGTTTTCTCCCGATCTGGCCCTTGGGATGGACGAAGGCGAAATCGCGCTCGCCGAAACCTTTTCTCTTCATGACGGCAATGGCCAGCGCATCGCCGAGAGCCAGGGCCGCCGTCGAGCTTGCCGTCGGGACAAGGCCGCTGGGCTCGGCCTCTTTCTCGACCTTTGATTCGAGGACGATATCGCTGTATTTGGCAATCCTGGAATTTCTGCTGCCGGTGATGCAGATGAGCTTCACGCCGATCCTCTTAATGAAATCCAGAAGGTCGACGATTTCCCGCGTTTCGCCGCTGTAGGAGACGGCAATAATGACGTCCTTTCGAAGGATCATACCCAGGTCGCCGTGGCCGGCTTCGGCGGGATGGACGAACATGGCCGGGGTTCCGCAACTGGCCAGGGTGGCCGCGATTTTCCTCCCGACGAGACCGGATTTTCCGATGCCGGTGACGATGATGCGGGATTTTGTTCGGTAGATGAGGTCGACGGCCTTGACAAAATTCTCATCCAGCTTCGAGCTCAAGGCCTCGACGGCCCTGGCCTCGATCTGAAGAACAGCCTTCCCTGTTTGGATGACGTCTTTTTTTGTCATGCCCGTTCCTTTAGACAGCTTTTTTCAATCGGAGCAAGGTCTTCAGTAAATCTTTTAATTCTTTTATTTTCAATGAGTTATACTTGTCCGAAAGGGCCTGCCGCGGGTTGTCATGGACCTCAAGAAACACTCCGTCTGCACCCACGCTGACGCCGGCTTTGGCAATGGAAGGGATGAATTCATGCTCACCCCCGGACGCCGTCCCCTGCCCGCCCGGCTTTTGGACGCTATGAGAGGCATCGATGACGACGGGATACCCCCAGCGTTTCATGATGGGAATCGACCGGACGTCAAAGACAAGATTATTGTAGCCGAAGGTGGTCCCCCGCTCGGTCAGGATCATTTTTTTATTGCCCGTGCTTTCGATTTTTTCAATGACATTTTTCATCTCGCCCGGCGAAAGAAATTGTCCTTTTTTGATGTTGATCGGCTTATGCGTCCGGGCCGCAGTCAAGATCAGATCGGTCTGCCGGCAGAGAAAGGCGGGAATCTGTATAATATCCAGGACCTCGGCCGCTTGTTCGACCTGCCAGGTCTCATGGACGTCCGAAAGGACGGGCAGGCCGAGCTCGGACTTGATATTTCGGAGTATTTCGAGCCCTTTCTCCAGCCCGGGCCCTCTGTACGACCTGATCGATGAGCGGTTGGCTTTATCAAAAGAAGCCTTAAAGATGAACGGGATGCGCAGGCCTTCGCAGACCGCGTTTATTTTTTTGGCGATGGAAAAAACCCGCTCCCGGCTTTCGATCACGCACGGCCCGGCGATCAGGAACAGCCCTCCGGCACCGCCGATCTTGACTCCGGGACTAACTCTTATTTCTTTTGCGGCGATGGGCATAGCTGGCTCCGATAAAAGCCGTGAATAACGGGTGCGGCTTGAGCGGCTTGGATTTGAACTCGGGATGAAACTGGCAGCCCAGGAACCAGGGATGGTCCCTGATCTCAACGACTTCGACCAGACCGTAGTCCGGGTTCTTTCCCGAGAAAAAGAGCCCGGCCTCCCCCAGGAGCGCTTCGTACTCGGGGTTGAATTCATAGCGGTGGCGGTGGCGCTCATAAATATCAGTTTTCCGATAGGTTTTGTAGGCAAAAGAATTTTTCTGGAGGCGGCAGAGATACTGCCCCAGCCTCATCGTCCCGCCCAGGTCCTGGACCCCTTTGAGCTCCCTCCACTTGAAAAAGATCTTGTGCGGCGTGTCTTCGTCGAATTCCGTGCTGTTGGCCCGCTTGAGCCCGGCGATGTTCCGGGCGAATTCAATGGACGCACATTGCATGCCGAGGCAAATTCCGAAGAAGGGGACCTTGTTCTCCCGGGCATAAGCGGCGGCCCGGATCTTGCCCTCAATCCCCCGGTGGCCGAAGCCGCCGGGGACTAGGATGCCGTCTTTATCGCCCAAGATCTTTTCAATCTTTTTTCGTTCGAGGTCCTCGGCTTCGATCCAGGAAATATTCACCCGGAGGCCGTTGGCGATCCCGCCATGGCACAGGGCCTGTTTCAAGCTGAGGTAAGAGTCCTGAAATCCCGCGTACTTTCCGATTACGCCGATGTCCACGTCATCCTTCAGCCGGCTCATCGCTTTGACGAGCGCGTTCCATTGGACCATGTTTCTTTTTCTGGGCGCGAGCTTCAACTGTTTGATAATGATCGTATCCAAGCCTTCCCGGGCAAATATCAGCGGAATTTCATAGATATTATCCACGTCCTTGGCCGTGATGACGGCTTCGACGGGGACGTTCGTGAACAAGGAAATTTTTGATTTTAGGTCGGGAGTCAGGAACCTGTCGGTCCGGCAAAGAAGAATGTCAGGCTGGATCCCGATGGCCCGCAGCTCTTTGACGGTATGCTGGGTCGGCTTGGTCTTGAGCTCTCCGGAAGTCTTTATGTAGGGGACAAGAGTCAAATGGATAAACAGAATATTTTCACTTCCGCCGGTCAACCTCATTTGTCGGGTAGCCTCGAGAAAAGGAAGGCTCTCGATATCCCCGACCGTTCCGCCTATTTCGACGATGACGATGTCGTTGTCGCTCTGGACCGCGCGGAAGGCATTCTTGATCTCATCGGTCACGTGAGGAATGACTTGGACAGTCTTGCCGAGATACTCCCCTCTTCGTTCCTTCCGGATGATCAAGTCATAAATTTTGCCGGCCGTCCAGTTGTGGTATTTCGTCGTCCGTGTCGAGGTGAACCTTTCGTAATGGCCCAGGTCCAAGTCGGTCTCCGCGCCGTCGTCCGTCACGTAGACTTCACCATGCTGGAAGGGGTTCATCGTTCCGGGGTCCACATTGAGGTAGGGATCGAATTTTTGCAGCGTGATCTTGAAGCCATGGCTTTCCAGCAGCCGGCCGACCGATGCCGCGGCGATCCCTTTGCCGAGTCCCGAAAGCACGCCTCCGGTCACAAAAATATATTTACTCATGGACCCTCTTTTTTAAGAAATGTTCCACCTTGATTATATCCTGCGGCGTATCCACACTCAAGGTGGCAAAACGGATCTCGATCATTTTTATTTTTATGCCGTCCTCCAGCGCCCTCAGTTGTTCCAGCTTCTCGAATTTCTCCAGCCTCGACGGGCCCAGGCGATGGAAATTGAGGAGGAAATCTCTTTGATAACCGTAGATCCCGACATGCCGGTAGAAAAAATCGGCGGCCTGGTAGGGGAGAGGCGATCGGGAAAAATAGAGGGCATAGCCGTTTTTATCAGCGATGACCTTGACGATGTGGCTTTCCTCGAGGAGACTGACATCATGGACCTTAGCCATAAGAGTGGCCATCGGAATGACCTCATCCTGCAAGGCTCCGACGAGGCCGTCCAGCATGTCGCCCTCGACAAGCGGCTCGTCTCCCTGAATGTTGATGATAATCGGCGCCTCCACCTTGGCCGCCACTTCCGCCGCACGTTCGGTTCCGGAAGAATGCCCGGCTGATGTCATCATCACCTCAGCCCCGATTTTCTCGGCGGTCCGGAAGATCCTTTCATTGTCCGTGGCAATAATGATCCTATCCAAGAGCCTTGCTTTTTTCGCCCCCTCATAAACCCATTGAATCATCGGCTTCCCGAGAATCGGGGCCAAGGGTTTTCCGGGAAATCTGGCCGATTGAAACCGGACAGGAATGACGCCTAAGGCTTTTTTCAAGGCTATTTGCCTGATTTTTCTTTCTGCTCTGCGCCGGGCAAAAGAACCTGTTCGGAGGTCTGGCAGTTGGCGTCCAAGTAGGCCCCCTCCTCGACGACGAGTTTGGGCGTTATGATCGTCCCGGTCACCCGGCCGTTGCTGTTTATCTCGACCTTTTCTATAGCCCGGATATTGCCCTTGAATTCGCCGTTGATAATGACAAAACTGACGTAGGCTTCGGCCTCGACCTTCCCTTTTTCTCCGATGATCAGCATCGAATCAGACTCGATTTTCCCCTGAAAATACCCGTCGATGCGAAAAGATCCTTTAAACTTCAGGTCACCCTTGAATTCCGTCCCGTTGTCAAAAAAACCCGTGATTTTTGTTTCTTCCATTTCCTTCCTCTTGTCTTTCATCAATTTACTCCCTTGATGAGCTCAAAGATCCTGTTCAGCTCATCTAAAGAAAAATAGAATATCTTGATCACACCTCTCTTCTGGTTTCCTGCGATGTCCACTTTTGTCCCGAGAAATCTCAAAAGATCTTCTTGCAAAGCTTCGAGGTTGGGGTCGGACTTGGCCCTCCTGAGAGGCGCGGCCGACGGCTTGCGCTTGGAGACGAGCCTCTCCACATCTCTGACCGAGAGGTTTCTCTTGATGATTTTCCGGCAAAGTTTCACCTGGGCTTCCGGGACTTCGATGGCCAGAAGGGCCCTGGCGTGGCCCATAGAAATTCTGCCTTCTTTGAGGCCCTCCTGGACTTCCCCGGGGAGCTTGAGCAGCCGCAAAAAATTGGTCACCGAGGTCCTGTCCTTGCCGACTTTGTCGCCCACGTCCTGCTGGGTATAGTTCAACTCATCGATCAGCCTCTGATAGGCTCGGGCGATTTCGATCGGGTTTAGCTCTTCTCTCTGAAGGTTTTCAATAAGCGAGATCTCCAGCTGCTGCTCTTGGGGAATGTTCCGAATCAGGACGGGAACCTTCTGAAGACCGCCCTTTTGGGCCGCCCGCCATCTTCTTTCGCCAGTGAGGATCTTAAAATATTCCTCTTCCGGGACGCACAGGATTGGCTGCAGAACGCCCGCCTCTTTGATCGACCGGGCCAGCTCATCGATGGCCTTCTCATCAAACTTCGTTCGCGGCTGAAGGGGGTTCGGCTTGAGTCGTTCGATATCGATTTCGGCGTATTTTTCGTCCTTCAGGATTCCGTATTCTTCGGGTATAAACGCTTTGATCCCTTTGCCTAATGCTTTTTTCATTTCTGGAGAATCTCCTCGGCTAAATTGAGATAGGCTTCTGCTCCTTTGGACTTTATATCATAAAGCACAATGGGCTTGCCGAAGCTGGGGGCTTCGGCCAACCTGACCGTCCTAGGGATGACAACCGCATAGACGATTTCCTTGAGAGACTTCCTGACTTCTTCTTCGACCTGTTTGGAAAGATTGGTCCGCTCATCGAACATGGTCAGAAGTATCCCTTCGATCTTGAGAGAAGGATTAAAATAAGTCCGGATCTCATTTAAGGTTTGAAGAAGGTCGGGGATCCCTTCCATGCAAAAGAATTCAGCCTGAACAGGGATAATGACGGAATCGGCGGCCGACAGGGCGTTAATCGTCAGAAACCCCAGGGAAGGGGGGCAGTCAATAATGATAAAATTAAACCTAGCCCTGATTTTTCCCAGGACTTCCCGGAGCTTTTTTTCCCTATCGTCCTTGGAGAAAAGCTCCACCTCTGCCCCCGCCAGCTCCGGCGAGCAGGGGCAAAAATAGAGATTATCGAGCTCGGTCCCCTCGATATATTCCAGGATATCATGGCCGTTCATCATGGCCTGGTAGATACCCCTGTTCGGTTCTTTGGCCCTTCCCAGGCCGGCCGTCGCCATTCCTTGAGGATCAAAGTCTATAAGGAGGACCCGGATTTTTTTCAATGCCAGGGAGGCCGAAAGGTTTATGGCGGTCGTTGTCTTCCCCACCCCTCCCTTTTGGTTGGCAACAGCGATGATTTTATTCGCCATGGTCTAATGTTCCACGTGAAACATTTTGGCCGCCAGACCTCTTTTTCCTCTGGAGGTTGAGATAAACATAGACGCTGAATATATCCGAGGGTGTCAACCCTGGGATTTTCTTCATCTCGCGAACCGTCACGGGCCTGTATTTCTCCATTTTCTCGACGGCTTCTCTCGTCAGACCATGGATTGCCTTAAAATCAAGATTTTTCGGGATTCTAACTCCATCGATTTTCGATATTCTCGCAATTTCTTTTTCCTGTTTCTTAAGATAGCCTTCATACTTGACCTCTGCTTCGATATGCCTGACGTCTTCATCTGTCAAAGAAACGGGAATCTTTCCGTATTCTAGCACATTGCCCAGACGAATTTCAGGTTTTTTTAGGTAGTCTCTCAGAGATATTTTTTCTTTGTTTTCCATGGTTATTTTATTCTTTTCGAGAAAACTAAAGACCAACTGGGCTCTCCCCTGCCTCTCGAGGTAAGCCGCAAAATCCGCCTCTTTTATCAGTCCGAGCTCATGCCCGTATCTCATCAGCCGTTTGTCGGCATTATCAATACGGAGCATGAGGCGGTATTCAGCGCGTGATGTAAAAAGCCTATATGGCTCCTCCACTCCCTTGAAGACCAGGTCATCGATAAGCACTCCTATATAAGCTTCATCTCGGCGCAGGATGAACGGCTTTTTATTCCTAATTTTCAGCGCGGCGTTGATTCCGGCCATCAGCCCTTGAGCGGCCGCTTCTTCATAGCCGGAAGTGCCGTTGATCTGGCCGGCGAGGTATAAATAATCGATGATTTTTGTTTCCAAGGTCGGATGGAGCTGGATCGGGGCTACTGCGTCATATTCGATCCCATAAGCCGGCCTCAAAATTTTTGCCCGGTCGAGGCCTGGGATGCTTTTTAAGATTTGTTTTTGAGTTTCATAAGGGAGGCTTGAAGAAATGCCGTTCACATAGATCTCAGAAGTATCCAGCCCTTCCGGCTCCAAGAAGAACTGGTGGCGCAAATGATGCGGAAATTTAACGACCTTGTCCTCGATCGAAGGGCAGTACCTCGTGCCGACGCCCTTAATTTTTCCGCTGTAAAGAGGGGACTTGTCCAGGCTGCACCTAATGATCTCATGCGTTTTTTGGTTTGTATAGCCGATAAAACAGATGACTTTGTTCTCGAGCTTTTTTTTCGTCCGGTAGGAGAAGGGGACAGGCTTGTCATCACCCGGCTGAGCGTCAAAATTTTCCCAGGCGATCGTGTGTTTGTCGAGACGCATCGGAGTGCCTGTTTTCAGGCGGAAAATCCGAAAACCAAGCTCTCGCAAATTCTCGCTCAACTCATGAGAGGCCGGCTCGTTCGCCCTTCCGGCGGGATAGCTCTTCAGGCCGATATGGATAAGCCCATTTAAGAACGTGCCTGGTGTCACAATGATGGCTTTCCCCAAAATCGAGTTTCCATCCAGGGTTAAAACGCCGCTGGCTTTCCCCTTTTCAACCAAAATTTCGGTGACGATTCCCTGAAAAACCGTCAAATTCGGTATGTCCTCCAGCCATTTCTTCATTGTCAATCTGTAGAGAGCTTTGTCACACTGGGCCCGGGGCGCTTGGACCGCGCCGCCGCGGCTCCGGTTCAAGAGTCTGAACTGGATGCCTGTTTCGTCGGCGAGAAACCCCATGATCCCGCCGAGTGCATCGATTTCCCGGACCAAATGCCCCTTGGCGAGTCCTCCGATGGCCGGGTTGCAGGACATCTGGGCGATCGTTTCCAGATGAATCGTTATCAGGCAGGTCCGAAGCCCCATCGCGCTTGCCGCGAAGGCGGCCTCGCATCCGGCATGGCCGGCGCCGACTACGACAACATCGTAGGTGTCTGCAAAGGCTTTTTTCATCTCATTTACCGACGCAAAACCGGCTGAAAATGTCATCGATGACTTCATCCGCGTGGATTTCACCGGTGAGCTGTCCGACGGCAGGAAGGACCCTCCGGATCTCTTCGGCATAAACTTCCTCTGGAAATTTATTCTCAAGAAGTTCCCGGCCCTTTTTCAAGTGGTTGAGAATCTCTTCAAGCTGCAGCTTCTGCCTCAAATGAAAAATTACCTCCTGACGGTCATCGACCTTGGGGGCAAAGATATCGTAAATATTATCTTTTAAACGACTTAGATTTGTCTCCCGGAGCGCAGAGATTCTGAGAGAGGAAAGATTCCCATACCGCTTTTTAATTTTTTCCATATCCATTTTCGGGGGAAGGTCTATTTTGTTAAAAACGAGAAGCATGTTTTTTCCTTTGTATTCTTCAATCAGCGTGTAATCCTCTGCCGTTTCCGTTCGGGATGCATCCAAGAGCACCAACAACCCGGCCGCTTGCCTAGCGATTTTCTTTCCTTTTTTCATGCCCTCTTTCTCAACCACAGAGGACGGCCGGCCGAGGCCGGCCATATCAACCAGGTTAAAAATAGTATCCTTGATCTTTACTTTCTCTTTTAAATAATCGCGTGTCGTTCCGGGATAGGGAGTGACAATGGCCCTTTGTTCTTCGAGCAGGGCGTTGAAGAGCGTCGATTTGCCGACATTTTTTCTCCCCGTAATAGCCAGAGTGACCCCCTCGGTCAGGGCTTTTCCCGCATCATAGCTGGCGACCAGTGCTTCCAAAAATTCGATCATCCTCTCGAAAATCAGGGCGATTTTTTGGGGGGTTATCCGGAGATGTTCGTCAGGAAATTCAATAGCCGCTTCGATTTGGGAGAGAAGATGCACGATTTGATCGCGAACGCCTTCAATCCGCCTGGAAAGCCTGCCCTCCAGTTGGCCAAAGGCAATCCTCGCCTGTGTGAGCGAAGCCGCCCGGATTAGATCGTTGACCGCTTCGGCCTGTATGATATCGATTCTTCCGTTCAAATAAGCCCTTAGAGTGAATTCTCCAGGGTGGGCATGCCTGGCCCCTGCTCTTATGCCGAGCCGGACAACTTCTTCCAGGACCGCGGGGCTGCCATGGCAGCTGATCTCAACCACGTTTTCTTTAGTATAGGAGCGAGGTGCCGGGAAAAAGAGCAGGTACGCCTCATCAAGGCTCTCATTTTTTTCAAAATCAAAAACGTCCCCGATGATGGCCTGCCCGGGAAGAATCCCAGCCTCGCCTTTTTTCTTTATTTTAAATATCTTTTTTGCAATGGGAAGTGCGCTTTTCCCGCTCAACCGGACAATGCCGATCCCCCCGAAGCCGGGCGGGGTCGAAATCGCAATAATCGTCTCATCCAGGCTGTATTCAAGCATTTTTTTAATTTTAACGGAGGAATAATGATTAGTAAAGTGGAAAGAAGCTATGTTTTGAGCGAGGTGCCCCGAGCCGCTATTTTTTCTGGTTTTCGACCGGATAAATCTTGACTCTTTTCAAAAATCCCTCGCCCAGGCTTTCACTCGTGATGCCGGGAACCTGATTGACGGCGATGTGGACAATCCGCCTTTCATAGGGGTTCATCAGGTCGAGGATTTCGTTCCTGCCGCTTTCGTAAACCTGCCTGGCCACCTGCTGGGCGTATTCCCTGAGCTTTTTCTCCTTTCTTTTCCTGAAGAATTCGCAGTCCACCTGGACCTTCTGCGATGAGATTTTGTTCAGGATATGTTGAAGGGCCAGCAGCAGAGAGCCGTCTTTCCAGAGCAAAAGCTGTTTGTCGTTTCCGTCGAAAATGACATAGACAAAGCCGTTCCGCTTCTTGATCTCGTAGGAGATCTCCAGGGGAAAATGGGGGAGGAGCTTGTCGAGAAAGTTGGAGACGGCATTTTCTTCGGCCTCGATTTTCGGCCAGGCCCTGATGACGATTTCCTTGCTGATCCCGAACAGCTTCGTCTTCTCGGTCACGATCTCATAGTTGAGCTCGGACCTGGGGATCTTCAGGATATGCTCGGCGTGGCCGATGGCCTCGTCTAAATTTTTGCCCTTAAATTCCTGTTGCTCCTCATTTTTTTCTTCGTTTTCCATGGGATTCTTCTCGCTTTTTCTTTTTCATCATACGATTCATGATATATTGCTGGCCGATTTGAAGCACGTTAGAGGTGAGCCAGTAGAGAACCAGGCCGCTTTGAAAATTCATAAAAAGAAATGTCATAACGACCGGCATGATGAGCATCATCCTGGCTTGCGTAGGGTCAGCCGACGTCGGCGACATTTTCTGCTGGACATACTGGGTGATGCCCATCAGGACCGGAGTCACGTAATACGGATCTTTGACCGACAGGTCCTTGATCCACAGCATGAACGGGCTTCGCCTGAGCTCGATGGCTATCCGCAGGAGATTAAAAAACCCGATTAAAACAGGGAATTGGATGAGCATGGGAAGGCAGCCTCCCGCTGGATTGACGCCGTGCTCTTTGTATAGGCTCATCATCTCTTCGTTCATTTGGCGGCGCTGGGCGATATCCTGCTTGGCCTTCTTATATTTGGACTTCACGGCTTTGACCTTGGGCTGCAGCTCCGCCATTTTAGCCATGGACTTGGTGCTGCTGTAGGTCAGCGGGAAAAAGAGAATTTTGATAACAAATGTCAGGATGATGATGGCAATGCCCCAGTTGGAGATGTATCGATGGATAAACTTGAGGGCGTAAAGAAGGATTTCGGCAATAAAGCCTAAAAAGCCGAAGCGCACGATCTTTTTTGCATTATGCCCGAAGGCGACAAGGGTGTCGAACTCTTTAGGCCCGATGAAAGCCCGGCTCGGGTTATCAACGGCGAGGTAGAAATAGGATGCTTTCTCGGTGTCCAGCTTTAAATAGGCGGCTGTTCCGTTCTCGCTCCCGGAGAGAAAAAGAGCCGCGAAATAGTTATCATCATAGGCGGCCCAGTTCACAAAATTAAAAGCGCTCTGCTCCGGTTTATATCTCCTTTCGTCAATCCTGAAGAGATTATTGGAGGCAAAAACAGTTGCCCCGGCGCCGCCGCCAAAAGACTTTTTCTGCTCTTCTAGGGTTGGATTTCCTATCCCAGGCCCCCAAAGCAGCCGGGGTTCGACCTTTTGGCCGTTTTTCTTAATACTAACGGCAATATCAAAATCGTACTTCCCGCCATAGAAAGCAAAGGTTTTCTCGATCTCGATGTCCTTTCCGTCGGAATATTGAAAGCGAATCTCGCCCTTCTCTCCGTCTCTGAGGTTCAAGTTGACCCCGGAAGCCTTATAAAACGGACCATTATAGGCATTGGATTTCATGCCGGCAAAGTCGGCTTTGGCCGCCGCCGGCATTTCATCCAAAAGGGCAAACGGATAGACACCGGTATCCTTGGCAAAGGCTGGAACAAGCTCAAGGTCTTCATCATTCTCGGTTTTATGTTTTCGAAGTTGGAAGCTTTGGAGAACTCCGCCCTTATTGCTCCAGACGGCCTTAAAGAGCGACGTGTTGACGGTCAGGAGTTCCTCGTTTTGCGCTGAAACCTGCTGAACATTCTGCTTCGCTCGCTCGGGCTTATTTTCTTGGGCCGGTTTTGACGTTGGGGGCAGTTCTTTTTGCGCAGATGCCTGAGGCTGGGCCTTTTCAACCTGAGCGGCCGGCTCGGAACCGCCCGGCGGCTCAGGGGCTTTTTTGAAAAAAATCAGCTGGTAAAGAAACAGGACGACAAAACAAAGGACGATGGCCAAGATGATTCTTTTTGTATCCATACTCCACTCTTTTAGGGAACCGGGTCAAACCCTCCCTCGTGAAATGGATGACACTTCAGGATCCTTCTCAATCCCAGATAGAGTCCTCTCCCGACCCCAAACTTTTCGATCGCTTGATACGTGTAATCGGAACAGGTCGGATAAAACCGGCAATTGCGGCCCAGCATGGGAGACAAGAGGGTTTTATAGCCTTTGATCAAAACCAGGATGAGCCTCCTCATGGTCGCGGTTTCTTCGAGCCGATGGCCCGGATCATGGAAAGATACCGGGCCCTCATGTCTTCCCAAGTCGCGTCCTGGACGCCTTTCTTGGTCACGACGATCATGTCAACAGGCGTTGTCAACAAATCTTTGTTTCTTCTAAACAATTCTTTGGCTCTTCTTCGGACTCTGTTTCTCTGAACGGCGTTGCCGATTTTTTTGCTGGCGACGACGGCCATTCGGGAATAGGTCAAGCTATTGGGAAGATAGATCAGGTTGAAATACGTGCCTCTGGTAGAGTTGCCTTTTTTGTAGAGATTTGAAAAATCTTTTTTCTTCCTAATCCTCTCTCGAGGACTATAGCTTTCATCCATCAAACAGCGAGGCGCGTTCTGCCTTTCTGTCTTCTTCTTTTGATGACTTTCTGTCCGCCCTTGGTGCTCATCCTGACCAGAAAGCCGTGATTCTTGTTTCTTTTTCTGTTGTTCGGCCGGAAGGTTGGCTTCATCGATCTCTAACCTTTAGGAGAATTGAGAGTAGTATGTTAATAAAGCCGCCCTTTTCTGTCAAGGTGAAATTCTCAGGAGGCTGCGTCTCCTGGAGGGTTGGACGGCATCTATCATGGCAATCCAAGGGCATCCTTCTTCGTTCAGCTGAAATTCTTATGTTTAAAACGTCCAGCTATTGAACACATTATCAGAAACTTACATATTTAATTTATTTACAATTATTTATGGACATATTGAAGACTATTGTGTTCAATAAATAAACATTCTTGCGTCTCCTGAATTTATCTCATAAATCTCATAATTAAAACATAATAAATAATTTATAGGAAGAATTTTACAATGGCACCGTTCTTGCTTTCACTAAAGATGAAATGCGCGAAATTAAGGTACAACATTGAAAAAAACAGGAGGGTTCTTTCTTCTCTTTGTCTTTATTTCTTCTGCAGCTCTTGCAGCATCAGACCTTTCCCCGACTCTTCTTGATACGCCTCTCCCTCCGGCTCCGGCTTCTCCGCTTTCAAACCTCGACCTAATTCCTCTGCCGCCCTCCGGGATTCAGGGCCATTCCTTCCCGATCATTTCTTACACTGCCGCCGCCGTCAGCCCGGGCCATCAATATATTGTTCCGGGTATCAAGCTCTCCAATCCGGGCGACTCTCTCTATAAAATTTCCCTTGTCTCGCTCGTCGCCCTCAATGCCGCCGATTACTTATCTACATTGGAGGCCCTTAAATACCCGGGTGTTAAAGAGGGCAATGCAATGATGAAATCCGCCGTCAGGGATCCCTACGCTTTCGCAGCGGTCAAAATCGGGTTTACCGCGCTAAGCTGCTACAGCCTGAAAAGCCTGTACAAAAAGAACAAGCCCCTGGCTTGGACGCTCTCCATCGTCTCCAACATCGCCTATTCTTATGTCGTCTCCAATAACCTCCGCATCATCCACCGGTTTAGATCCAAATGAACATGGCCGAATATCTGCAATCGTACCTCGAGTCGAGGAATAAAATCGCAGCTCGCAACGAGAATGAGCTCCCCACCCTTGACGACCTTCGATTTGAATACATTCATTATCTTCTTGAGGTTACGTTCCACAACATCAGCCTTACGGCTAGGATCCTCAACGTTTCCCGGACAACGCTCTACAACGCATTGCACAAACCCAACCGGCCCTGCTTCCGCTAACCCTCCCTTCTTTCATAAAGGGGCGGTTCTCTCGCTCATGGAAGCCTCTTGAGAAATGAGAGAATCGCCCGCTCTTTTTTTTCATTTTAATTATTAATTCTCATTGACTCTTCCAGGGGAAATTCCTATAATAGAGGTTCATGAATTCATTCAAGATTGGCGATAGAGTCATTTATCCCAATCAAGGCCTCGGCATCATCGAAGACATTCAACAAGAGGCCTATAACGGGGAAAGCTTCAAAGTCTATCATCTGAGAATCCTGGCCAATAACACTCTGGTCCTGATCCCCTCCACCTCCACCGAAGAAATCGGAATCCGGAAACTGATCTCCAAGCTGTCCGTGAAGGAAATCTTTGATCACATGCGAAATGGAGATGTCGAAGTGACCATGAACTGGAAGGGCCGCTATAAGGAACATGTCAACCTGATGAAATCGGGAACGATCCTGGACATGGTGGCGGTCCTCAAAAGCCTCTACTACCTCAGCCTGATCAAGCCCCTGTCCTTCCGTGAGAAAAAGATGATGGAAAAGGCCAAGGAACTCATCGTCACCGAGATCTCGGAAGCTTCTTCGCTGCCGTTCGATCAAATCGAGCGGAAGATCTTTCATACCCTCTCGCACTGCTTCAAAGACGTCAAGGCCGGCCTGGATATCTGACCTCTAGCGCAATGTTATTACCTTCGCTTCTCTTGTTCTTGCTCTTTGTCATCCTCAGCGCTTTTTTTTCTTCATCGGAAACGGCGCTGATTAGCTCGAATCCTTACACTCTCGAATACCTGGAGAAAAAAGGCTCCAAAAAGGCGGGGTCCGTCCGAAAAATCCTGGCCCGGATCGATCATCTCCTAACGACCATTCTCATCGGAAACACTCTTGTCAACGTGGCGGCCGCCTCCATGGCGACCTATATCTTTGTCTCCATCATCCCCAATCACAAACAAGCCGTTCTGCTGGCCACCGCCGCCACGACGCTGCTGCTCCTGTTCTTCTCAGAGATCAACCCCAAGATCTATGCCGCCTATCACCCCCTGAAGACTTCTTTTCTCTATGTCTATCCTCTCAGGTTTTTTATGATCATCTTTTACCCCTTCGTGAAGGCCTTCACGTTCTTGTCCAGCCTGATTTTCCGGTCCTCGCGTGAAGAACGGCCGGGCATCTCGCGGACGATGACCGAGGGCGAGACAAAAGTCCTATTGACCAAGGGCATCAAGGGCATGTCGGCCTTCCGCAAAAAAATGATCGAGGAGATCATGGACCTCGCCTCCCGTCCGGTCAAAGAGATCATGACGCCGCGCCCCCAGGTCAAGGCCATCGAGATCGGTGCATCGAAGGAGCAAATCCTAGAGACCATCCGGAGCGAGGCCTTTTCCCGATATCCCGTCTATCGGGGGCGGTTCGACCAAATCGAGGGCCTGATCCATGCCAAGGACATTATCCCCTATCTTATTGATAATAAAGATTTTGACTTGACGACATTCCTGCGCAAGCCGCTCTTCATTCCCGAATCCGCAGCCGTGGAAAAAGTCCTGCTCCAAATGAAAGAGAACGCCGTGCACCTGGCCTTTGTCGTGGATGAGTACGGCAGCATGGAAGGGATCGTGACTTTTGAAGACATCATCGAAGAAATCGTGGGCGACATCCAGGACGAGCACGACGACAAGGAAGAAGCCTGGTTCCGGCGGGCCGAGGCGCATGTCTTCATCATAAAAGGATCGGCAGCCGTCAAGGACATCAACGAGAGGTTCCCCCTGAACCTGCCTGAATTGAGCGAGTACACGACGCTGGCCGGGTTCTTTTTATACGAGTTCGGTCGGATCCCTCATGAAAAAGAGACCCTTGACTATCAAGGCCATCGGTTCATCGTCGAGAAGATGAACAAACGGCACATCAGCCTGATCCGAGTCGTCCTGCGATCCGGGGCGGACTGAAATGAAATACGTCGCCGTCAACAAGAAGGCCTATTTCAATTACGAAATCTTCGAGAGCCTGGAGGCGGGGATCGCCCTGCAGGGCAGTGAAGTGAAATCCATCAAAGAGGGCCGGATCAGTCTGAAGGACAGCTATGCCGAGATCAGGGACGGAGAGGTCTTCCTCGTCCAATGCCATATCAGCCCGTATGAGGCCGCCAACCGCTTCAACCACGACCCGCTGAGGCCGAGACGGCTCCTCCTCCACCGCCAAGAGATCAAGCGCTTGACAGGAAAAATCAAGGAAAAGGGCTTCACCCTCGTCCCGACAAAGATCATGCTCAACGAGAAGGGCCGCATCAAAGTGGAAATCTCCCTGTCCAAAGGAAAACGCGTTTATGAAAAGAAAGAGGCCATCAAGGAGAGGGACAGGGATCGAGAGATGCGCAGAGAGCTAAAAAGAGCCCGGCGATAATTCAACCGCCAGCCGGATGGCTTCGACCATGCTCACGGGGTTGGCCTGGCCTTTTCCGGCGATGTCAAAAGCGGTCCCGTGGTCCGGCGAGGACCTGATAAAAGGCATTCCCAACGTCACATTCACGCCCGTTTCAAACGCTTCCAGCTTGAACGCGATCAGGCCCTGATCATGATAAAGCGCGACGACAATTTTCTCAGGATGCCCCAACGCTCTGCGAAAAATGACATCCGGGGGATAGGGGCCGCTGACCGGAAGCCCTTGCGACCTGGCTTCCTCGACCGCCGGAATGATCTCCTTTTTCTCTTCATCCCCAAGGAGTCCGTCCTCACCCGCATGGGGATTCAATCCGGCGACAAGAAGCTCGTATGGACCCGGCCGAGCCCTCTCTGCGTTCTGCCGGAGGACACGAAAAAATTTTAATAGATTCTTTTTTTTGACTTTTTTCAAAGCCTCTTTTAAGGGCAAATGATGGCTGAGCAGGGCCACGGTCAGCTTTTCCGACCAAAAGGTCATCATCGCTTCAGGATAGAATTGCTCGAGGTATTCCGTGTGGCCCCGCCAGGAAATTCCGCCCAGTTCCCAGGAAAGTTTGGAGATGGGGGCCGTCACGACGGATTCGAGCTCGCCCTTCCGCGCCAGCCCGACGGCCTCTTCAAAAAAGCGAAAAGAGGCCAGGCCGTTTTCTCCGGAAGCGCCCCGTTTCTTCGCCGACGCGAAGGGAGCGTTTATTTCCTTTAAAGAGATCCCGGTCTCCTTCGGATCTTCTTTTTCATCGTAACAGCGCCAATTTAAAGAAATTGCAAGGGCCTTCTCTTCTTCCGCCAAGATCGAGGGGTCTCCGAAAAGGACATAATGGGCTTGGGGAAGGGAGGATCTGTTGTTAAGGGATTTGATGACGATTTCTGGGCCGATTCCCCCCGGATCGCCGAGCGTGATCCCGATCCGAGGCAGGCTCATTTTTTCTCGTTATGTTCGGGTTCCTGCCCTTCCTTGCTCTCGCTGAGCTTGTACATATATTTGATATTGCTCTTGAAAATGAGAAGGTTTGGAGCGTGATCTCGGTTGAGCTTGATGCAATTGCGGTCGTACCACTCGATATATCCTTCGATCACCTGGCCGTCGTCAAAAACAACGGCCATGGGAGTCTTCTTGCTCATTTGCTTGAGGTAGTAATAATTTTCCGCGAACGTGTCCGTGGGCGGATGGGCTTTCTTTTGCTGCGGCGGCTGTTGTTGCGGTTGTTGCGGCGGCTGTGCCTGGCGCTGCTGGTGTTGCTCCTGGATTCTGGCGGCCTCGTTCGCCTTCAGCTTGTCCTTAATTTCCGTGAAATTCGGTCGAATAAGCTTTCTATTCATAAGATTTCTCCAGAATTTAGATTTTGCCTTTGATCTGCGATTTACTAGTTAAAAATATCATACCACTATTTTTTTTAAACTTCAATAATAAAATAGGCTTGGTATTTATTTTGAAATGAGCGGATTAAGCGCGTCGAACCAGTGTTGGGCAAGGCGTCTATAGCCTTCCCGCGAAGGATGAACGCCCGGAAGCAAGCCCGGCTCTTTGAGAAAAAGCGCGTGGCCATCGACCAAGGGAAGCCGTTCTTCCTCGCAGATGGATTGGATGGCGGGGTTGATCTCGCCTTCGACCCGCGCCACGGACTGGGGTGTAAACGGAAACGGCGTGCCCTCCGGGATGGGAGGGATCGTGCCCAGCAGGATGGCCGGGCCTTTCCCGGAGCCGCTCTTGAATGTGCGGAAGATCTCGACGATCGTTTTCATGTTGGCCTTAAAAACATCCGAAGGCGTAAAATCGATGTCGGCCCGGACATCGTTCGTGCCGAGCTCGAGCAGGATAAAATCAGGCGCTTCCGCTTTGAGCCGGTCCTGGTTCCTTTGAAGGAAGCTCATGTATTCTCCCGACGTGTTGCCGCTCCGGCCGTAATTAAGGACCTTCGCCTTTATCCCTTGGCGGATGAAAATTTTTTGGAGAAAATGGGGATAGGCCTGGGCGGTGATGCTGTCACCCGCGCACAAAATGACGATGCCCTTGGGGGACGTCGAGCAAAAGGAAATAAAAAAAGGCATCAGCAGCAGGATGGAATGTTTGCCCAGACGGAGCTGCATGAGGGTATTATATTGACAAAGACCGGGGATGACAATATAATAAGCGATTCATTAATTCATTGAAAATTAAGGAATTATCGTGAGCAGACGCAAGGCCGCAAGCCCGGGGCCGCTTCTGCCCCTGCCCTTTCTCCTCCTGGTCATTCTCTTCGGCACAATCATTGTCTCTCATGATTATTTCTGCCATGACCATCTGCATGAGCTGTGCAGCCCGCTTCATGCGTTCTACGATAATCCAGAGCCGTTTGAAGCCGGATCTTTTTTCGGCAGCCCGCCGCCCCCGACGTTCCTGCCTTCTTCGAACGAAAGAATCCATCACGATGTGTTCATAAAAAATATCTTCCATCCGCCCGATTGCCTTTCTTAAAAAGCCTTCCCCTCTCCGTCCTTTTCCCTGACGTTTTTGTATGGAGGCCGAATGTGAAAAAAATTATGCTTTATATTCTTTTCCTAAATATCTCCTTGTCCCCGGCCCTCTTCGGGCAGGAAGGCCTGACCCTGGAGCAGGCCGTTGGCCTGGCCCTCAAGCAGAACCCCGCTATCACCGCCGCACAAAAAGAACTTGCGGTGTTCCAGGGCAGACGGCTGCAAATGGAAGCCATCCCCGATCCTGAAATCGTTTTCAGCGATGAGGGCATTGCTTTCAGCAAGACGGGGAAGGCGGCGTCCAGCGAACAAGAGGTCAGCTTTGGCATTCAACAGCGCCTCGAGCTTCCGGGAAAACGAGCGCTCCGCGGGAAAATCGGCAAATACGGCGAAGACATTGCCTCTTTGGGCCTCGAACAAATCCGTATGGTCATCCGGGCCAAAGTGAAAACAGCCTATTACAAAGCCAAGCTCGCCGAGCGGACGATTGCGGCTCTGGAAAAAACGTCCGCTCTTCTCGACCAGCTGATCGAGATGATCACGATCCGGTACCAGGCCGGGGCGGCCGCCTACAGTGATGTCCTCAGGGCCAAAGTGGAAAAGGCCAGGCTGCAGAACAAGGTCCTGGAAGAAAGAAAAGCGTGGACAGAGGACGCGGCCGCGTTGAACTTGCTCCTGGGCAGGATGGGCGACGAGCCGCTGAATCTGCTCACGGACATCTCCTATATCCCGTTTGACAAAAGCTTGACCGAGTTCAAGGCAGAAGCGATATCATCCAGGCCTTCCTTGAAAATGATGGAGCTGAAACTCCATCAGGCCGACGCCGGCCTGAAGCTGGCGGATATAAATTATCTGCCGGATTTTTCCTTAGGGCTTTTCTCTCCGAGCTTGAGGGGCGGGGCCTGGGGCTTTGCCTTAAGCTTTTCCGTGCCCCTCTGGTGGAATAGACAAAAAGGAGAGCGCATGGAAGCGGCCGCCGTCAGAGATATCAGCCGGATTGCGGCGGACGCCCGGCAGAAGAGCATCCTGTCCCGGATCGATACGGCCTACGCAGCGGCCAAGACGGCGCAAGAACAAGTTAGGATTTTTGAGCAAAAGCTCCTGGGCGAAATGGAGGACGAGCTCAAGATCAGCATCGAATATTACAAGTACGGAAAAATGGAACCCTTTAGCCTGCTGGACCTCTACAGGACGTACACGACGACTCAACTGGAACATCTGAAAGCCCTCTACCTTTATCTCGTCTCTTTGGCCGACTTGGAAATCGCCGGCGAAGCCGGGGAATAGCGGAGGAGACTATGAGTAAAAAAAGACTTTTGTTGTTTGCCCTGCCCGTCATGATTCTCGGCCTGACCTGGCCAAGCTGCAAAAACGCGGCTGACGGCAAAATCGAAGCTCCGGCGAGCGAAGCGGCGATGCCCGACGCCGTGACGCTCAAGGCGGAAGCGCTGAAGACAGCCGGCATCAAAGTCGAGGCCGTTTCCCTCAAGCTCGCGGCCCAAAAAATTAAGGTCGTCGGCGAAATCCAATTCAATGCCAGGACCTATTCGCATATCACATCCCGGAGCGCGGGGCGCATCGAAGAAGTCCACGCCTTCCCGGGTGATAAAGTGAAAAAAGGACAGCTGTTGCTCAATTTTTACAGCCCCGATTATCTGTCCCTGCAGGCTGAACTCATCCAGGCCTCCGAACGGCAGAAAAGGCTCGCCGGAGACGACCGAGAACAAGCGATCGCCCGCTCGCTTCTCGATTCCGTGAGGCGCAGGCTCCTTCTGCTCAACATCACGGACGAGGAGCTGGCCGATCTCGAAAAGAACCGCAGCCTCCAGCCGCTCCTTCCGGTTCGAGCGCCTTTTTCGGGAAGCATCCTGGAAAGCGCGGCCATCGTCGGAGATTACGTGGAATTCGGCGTTGACCTTTTTAAAATGGCCGACCTTTCCTCCCTCTGGGCCCATGTCCACATCTATGAAAAAGATCTTCCGTTTGTCCGCCCCGGATGTCAGGCCGTCATCCGCGGCGGGGCTTTTCCGGGAGAAGAATTTCGGGGAAAGCTGGTCCTCCTCGGCGATGTGGTCGATGAGAAAACACGGACAGTCGAAGGCCGGGTCGAAGTCCCCAACCCGTTCGGGAAACTGAAGCCGGGAATGTACATCGAGGCGGACCTCGTATCGCCCGTGGAACGGAAGGCCCTTTTTATTCCCGAAGCGGCCATCCAGGATTACGAAAACAAGAAAGTTGTCTTTATCCGCACCGGCGAAAACACATTTTCCCTCAGGGAGGTCTCCACGGGGGAGAGAGACAATGGGCTCGTGGAAATAACAGGCGGCCTGAAGGAAGGGGAGAGCGTCGTCACTGCCGGAAGTTTCCTTCTCAAATCCGAATTGCTGAAGAAAAGCCTGGGAGAGGAATAGCCGTGATCGAGAACATCATATCATTTACTCTGAAGCAGCGGCTGCTCGTGGTCATCTGCGTCCTCCTGCTGGTGGGCCTCGGCGTCTATTCTTTCCTGAAGCTCCCCATCGACGCCTTCCCGGATGTCACGAACATCCAGGTCGAAGTCCTTTCGACATCTCAGGGGCTGTCGCCGCTGGAAGTGGAAAAATTCGTCACTTATCCCGTCGAAATGGCCATGCGCGGGCTTCCCCGGCTGAGCCGGCTGCGCTCCGTCTCGAAATTCGGACTCTCGGTGGTCACGGTCGTCTTTGAAGACGGCGTGGACATCTATTTCGCCCGGCAGCTGGTGCTCGAACGGTTGATCGAAGCCAAGGAAAAGGTGCCGGCGGGCGTGGAAATCGCCATGGGCCCCGTGGCCACGGCCATGGGAGAGATCTATCAATATACCCTGGAAGGCCCGGAGCCGCAGGAAGAACAGGAAAAGATCCGTATCCTGACCGAGCGGCGGACGCTCCAGGACTGGATCTTGAGCCCGATTTTAAAATCCATTCCCGGCGTGAACGAGATCAACTCGTTCGGAGGGTACATCAAGCAATACCAGGTTATCGTCGATCCCGGCCAACTGCGGACATTCGATATCAGTCTCGGCGAAGTGGCGGACGCTCTGAAGCGCAACAACGTGAACGTCGGGGGCAACGTTCTCCAGAGCCACTCCCAGCAGTACTTGATCCGGGGCATCGGGCTGCTGCAGTCCGAGGAGGACATCCGCAGCATCGTCCTGAAATCCGAGAACGGCGTCCCCGTCTTCGTCCGGGACGTCGCCACCGTCCAGAGCGGCCAGGCCGTCCGCCAAGGCGCTTCGATCAAGGACGGGAAGGGCGAGGCGGTCGGCGGGGTGGTCATGATGCTCCGGGGCAGCAATAGCCGGGAAGTCGTCAAGCGCGTCGAAGAGCGGGTCGAAGAGATCAACGCCGGCACCATCCTGCCGGGCGGCATCAAAATCAAGCCTTATTACAAGAGGTCGGATATCGTCAGGAACAGCATTCATACCGTGACCGAGGCCCTGATCATCGGCGCGATTTTTGTCATCTTCGTCCTCTACCTTTTTCTGAGGAGCTTCCGGGGCGCCTTCATCGTTATCCTGGCGCTTCCCCTGTCCGCGCTTTTCACCTTCATCATCATGCGGCAGGCCGGGCTCTCGGCCAACCTGATGTCGCTCGGCGGCCTGGCCATCTCGATCGGCATGATCATCGACGCCACCATCATCCAGGTGGAGAACGTCCAGCGGCATCTTTCGGAATCCTCGGCGGCGGCCGCCAAACTGTCCACGGTCTTCAAATCCGTGATCGAGGTCCGGAAACCCAGCATTTTCGGCGAGCTCATCATCGCCCTGACGTTCATTCCGATCATGACTCTCCAGGGGATCGAGGGCAAGATGTTTTCGCCCCTCGCCTTCACGGTGGCCATCGCCCTTTTTGCTTCGCTCATCCTTTCCATCCTGGTCATCCCGGTCTTCTGCTATCTCTTTCTCAAGACCAGAAAAGAAAAGACCAGCATTTTGGTCCGGGGCGCAAAAAGCCTTTATCTTCCCGTCCTGCGCTGGAGCCTGAGGCACAAGACGACCGTCCTCCTCTTCGCAGCCGCCTTGCTCGGAGGGTCACTCTATCTTGTCCCTCGCCTGGGAACGGAATTCATGCCGATCATGGATGAAGGAGCGTTCGATTTTGACATCCAATTCCTTCCCGGCATTTCACTCCAGGAATCACTGGAAATGTGCAAAAAAGTCGAACAGGTGCTCATGGAATTTGAGGAACTGGAGACGATCGTCGGCAAAACCGGCCAGACGGGGATCGCCATTGAAGCCAGGGGCGTGGAAAAAACCGGCTACGTCGGGATGCTCAAGCCGCGCTCCGAGTGGAAAAATGCGAAGACGCGGGAAGAGCTGACGAACAAGATGCGCGAATCCGTTTCCTCGATTCCGGGGATGGCCTTTACATTCAGCCAGCCCATCGCCTGCCGGATCGACGAGCTGGTCGCAGGAACGCGGGCCCAGCTCATCATCAAGCTTTTTGGAGAGGACTTGGACACGCTCAGGGGCAAGGCGGACGAGATCGCCAGGATCCTGTCGAAGATCCGCGGGACCAGGGACCTGGTCGTGGAAAGCATCGCCGGGCAGCCCTATATTTCTATCAAGATCGACCGGGCCAAGATCTCGCGCTTCGGGATCAACGTGGATGATGTCCAGACGATGGTGGAAACGGCCGTCGGCGGGAAGTCCGTCACGCAGCTCTTCGAGGGGGAGAAATATTTTGACGTCCAGCTTAGGTTCCCGGAAGAAAAAAGAAATTCGTTGGAGGCCATCGGGGACATCCTTGTCGTATCGCCCCAGGGACAGAAGATTCCGCTGAACCAGCTCGCGGACATTTTCACCTCGGAAGGTCCCGTCCAGATCAGCCGGGAATCCGGCCGGCGGCGAATCGGCGTCGAATGCAATATCTCGGACAGGGACATGGGAGGCTTTGTGGCTGAAGCCAGGGGCCAGATCCGGAAAAAGGTGAAGCTCCCTCCCGGCTATTTCCTGACCTGGGGCGGCCAGTTTGAAAACCAGCAGAGAGCGATGAAGCGGCTGATGCTGATCGTCCCCTTGACGGTCGGGCTGATCTTTTTCCTGCTGTTTCTGACGTTCAGCTCGCTGCGGCTGGCAGCCCTCGTCGTCCTGAACCTGCCGTTTGCTCTGATCGGGGGCGTTCTCTCTTTATTTTTGGCCGGACTTTACCTCTCCGTTCCGGCCTCGGTGGGCTTTATCGCCCTGTTTGGAATCGCCGTCCTCAACGGCGTCGTCCTCGTTTCCTACATCAACCAGATCCGCGAGGAAGGGATGCCTCTGAAAGAGGCGGTTCTCAAAGGGTGCGAACACCGGCTCAGGCCGGTGCTGATGACGGCATCCATCACGATCTTCAGCCTGATCCCGATGCTGTTCGCGTCGGGACCGGGGTCCGAAGTTCAGCGCCCGCTGGCCGTTGTTGTCGTCGGCGGCCTCTTCACCTCAACACTATTGACTCTCTTGGTCTTGCCCTCTCTCTATCATTGGTTTGTTGCAAAAAATCAACATTAAAAAAAGGATTCTCTTCCATTCCGTGTCGGTAGAAAAGGGAAACGATCCGGAGACGGCTGAAGCGACCATAGAGGGCTCGGGAACGGCGTCAATTTGGAGGGGGAACCCGCTTCGCGTTTCCCCCTTCCAATGGCCACCGGGAAGACCCGGTCGCCCTGCCTCCCTTTCTCGGGCGGGGCAGGAAACCCCACCCTGCGACCAAGGGGGCGGCTCCCCCTTGGATCCCTCTACGAGCGGTTCCCCGTGGCAAACCACGGCGAACCGCTCGTGAAAAACCCGGTTGGGGAGCGAAGCCGTTTCCGGATCGTTTCCCGGACGATTTCTCCTAACGCGAAATGAAAGAAAATCAAAAATATGGACCGTCCCTCTTGATTTTTGGCTTAGCTTGAAGAGCCAAACGTCCGCTGGAGATGTTCGGTCACCGCAGGCTGTGGGAGATCCACAACTCTGCTCTTTCTCTTAAACAGCTTGTCTGCGATGACGTAGAAGGCAGGCACAACGACCAGGCTCAACATGGTGGACAGGACCAGCCCGCCGATGACGCCAATGGCCATGGGCATCCGGATCTCCGACCCCGGCCCGAGCCCGAGGGCAGGCGGGATGGCCGCCATCATCGTCGCCGTCGCCGTCATCAGGATGGGCCTCAACCGGATGGGCCCCGCTTTTTCCATCGCCTCCCGTGCCCCGAATCCCTGAGCCTTGAAATTGTTGGCATAATCGACCAGGATGATGGAGTTCTTCTTGACGATGCCCATCAGGAGCAGCAGCCCGATCATGCTGAAGATGTTCAGACTTTGGTGAGTGAGCAAGAGCGCGAAAGCGGCCCCGGCGATGGAAAGGGGAAGGATGGTGATGATCGTCACCGGGTCTTTATAAGAATTGAACTGGGAGGCCAGGATCATATAGGCGATGGCGATCCCCAGGAACAGGGCGAATAACAAGCTGCTCATGGATTCGCGGAAGGCCACGCTCGCCCCGCCCAGGACGATGCGGTTTCCCACCGGCAGGTCCCTGGCCATGCTCTCGACAAGCTTGATCGCTTCGTCCTGGGCATGCCCGGGAGCAACGTTGGCGAAAACCGTGATGGCTCGCTCTCGGTCGCGCCGGGTGATGGCCTGGAGCGCCGGCTGCTCTTCATAAGTCACGAGCGAGGACAGAGGAACAAGCTCTCCGGACCGCGTCCGCACGCGCAACCTGGCGATGTCTTCAGGCCGGGACCTTTGGCCTGCCAGGAGTTTCAGGCGGACATCGATCCGCCGCCCTCCCGAGCTGTATTTGCCTACGCGGACGCCTCCGATTAAAGCATTAAGGGTCGTCGCCACTTCGTCGACCGAGACGCCGAGATCGGCCGCTACGGCCCGGTCGGGCGTTACGCGGAGCTCCGGCATTCCCAACTGGTAGTCCGTGTCAAGATCGACCACAACGCCGCTTTCCCTAAGCTTGCCCATGATGTTCTGGCTCTGAGAAATGAGCTCGTCCCAGTTCGAGCCTCGGACGGAAAACTCGACCGGAAACCCCCGCTGGGCCGTGAAGCCCTGTTGGGACAGGTCCTGGATGACCGCCCGCACGCCCGGAATAGAGTTCAGGTTCCTGCGCAACTCGGCCGAGATTTGGGCCTGGGTGAGCTTGCGCCGGCGGGGAGGAACCAGCGTGACGTTCATATTCCCCGAATTGACCCCGCCCCCGAAGCCGCCGATAAAGGTAAACATCTGCTCGACTTCGGGCCGCGCCGCGACGATATTTTCGCATTTTGTCATCAGTTTGTCCGTCTCCAAAAGACCTGAACCGACGGCCGTCTGGATGCGGATCGACATCCGGCTCAGGTCCTGGGAAGGAACGAATTCGCTGGGCATGATGCGCAAGACGGCCAGGGCGGCCACGAAGAGAAGAGCGGCCAGCGCCAGGATCAGTCCGGGGTGCCTCAGGCTGCGGCCGAGGACCTTGGCGTAGGTCCTTTCCAGCCAGCGAAAGCTGTTATCGACAATAAGCCCGAGGCGGCTCCGGCCTTCGCGGGCGGTCTTCAAAAATTGGGAACAGCGGGCCGGGGCCAACGTTACGGCCTCGACATAAGAGAGGAGAACGGCCAGGCAAAGGGTGATGCCGAACTGGAGGAAGAACCGACCGATTATGCCCTTAACGAAGACAACGGGAATGAAGATGGCCACAACGGCCAGCGTCGCGGCCAGGGCGGCGAAGGCGATTTCCTTGGTCCCTTCCAGGGCGGCTTTGACGAGCCCTTTTCCTCCTTCGCGGTGGCGGAAGATATTCTCCATGACCATAATGGCGTCATCAACGACGATGCCGACGGCCAAGGCCAATCCGAGCAAGGTAAACGTATTGAAGGTAAATCCCAGAAAATAGATGATGGCGATCGTCCCCATCAGGGACATGGGTATGGCCAAGATGACATTGAGCGTGCTGGAAAAAGAGCCGAGGAACATCCAGCAGACAAGCGCCGTCAGGACGACGGAGAGGATCAATTCTAACTGGATCTCCTTGACCGAATCCTCGATGAATTTTGTCGTGTCGAAGACGATGTTGATGCTCATGCCCTGGGGCATGGTCTGACGGAAGCCGTCCAGAGCCTCCCGGACCTTTTTAGCTACGGCCACGGCGTTGGCCCCTCGCTGTTTTCTGACGCTCAATCCCTGGGCTTGAACGCCGTTGACGCGGGCCATCCGCCGGACATCGTCAAATCCGTCTTCGACAAGCGAAACGTCGCCGATGTAGATAGGCGCCCCGCTGACTTCGCGGACAACGATATGGCGGAGCGTTTCTATATCGATGGCTTCCCCCAGGACGCGAACATTGACTTCCCTGCCCCTGGTTTCCAGGCGGCCGGCGGGGAGCTCGACATGTTCCCGCTGCAGGGCCAGGATGACATCCTGGACAGTCAATCCCTTCTCGTCGAGCTTAGACGCGTCCAGCCAAACGCGGACATTGCGGTCCTGGACGCCCATCACCCCAATCTCCCCCACTCCGGGAATCGTCTGCAGTTTTTCCCTCAGGCTGTACTGCAGATAATCGGTGAGGACCCGTTGGGGAAAGGGGCCGACCAAAGAGATCATCATGATCGGCTGGTCTTCCGGGTTCGATTTGGAGATAGTGGGAGGGTCGATATCCCGGGGCAGCTGCCGCTGGGCTTGGGCGACCTTGGCCTGGACATCCTGCATGGCGACGTCGACGTTCCTCGACAGCTCCATTTCGACCGTGACGTTCGCCGACCCCATTCGTGAGTACGAAGTCAGGCTCCGGATGCCTTCGACCTGGCTCAGGGATTCTTCCAGGACTTCAACGATATCATTCTCGACGACCTCGGGCGCCGCGCCCGGCCAGCTCACGGAAACCGAGATGTTGGGAAAATCGACGTCCGGAAACTGGCTGATTCCGATCCGGGAGGCGGCCACGACGCCGAAGACCACGGTGGCAGTCATGAGCATCCAAGCCAGGACAGGCTTTCTAACGCATACTTCCGTAAGATTCATGATCGGACTCCTCTAAGAATCCATTTTATCAGCGGCCCTTCGGCTTTTTCTCCGCAGGCTTGGCGCCGGGAGCCTGGGACGGGCCGGACTTGACCGGAACGCCGTTCCGCAGGGCCTCGGCTCCGCGAATAACCAGGATCTCGCCCGGCTTGAGCCCGGACAAGACTTCCACCTGTCCGTCCGCCGTCCGCATGCCCAGAGTCAGGACGCGCTCCTCCGCCGCGTCATTGACGACGACATAGGCGATAAAGCCGCGTTCGCTGGGGCGGATGGCGGTCTGGGGGATGACCGGCGATGTCCGGGCCGTACTCACGGGAATCGTGATTTCGGCGAACGCTCCCGGCCGCAAAACGGCCTCCCGGGTGTCTTTGATTTCTGCGGTCACGGCGACCATCCGGGAGACCTCGTCGGCGGCGTCGGCGACATGGACAATCTTCGAACTGAATTCGCGCGCGTCGTCTCTTAATGTGAACATGGCCTGCTGGCCCGGCCGGAGCCGGCCGGCGTCGCGCTCGGGGATACTAAACCGGAGAAGCAGGGGGTCCCGGCGAACCAGCGTGGCCAGGACGGTCCCGATTTGGACATACTGGCCTGTCTGAACGGTCCGGGTTTGGAGGATCCCGGAAAAAGGAGCTCTGACATAAGCATCATGCAAGTTAAGATTGGCCTGGTTGAGGGCGGCCTTGGTTTGAGCGACATCGGAGGCCGCCAAAAGCACTTTGGTCCGCCATGTTTCAAGCTCCTCGCCCGGAATGAGCCCGGGTGTCTGAGTAATGACCGTCTCTCGGCGCTTCAATCCGGCCTCGGCATCGGCCTTGGCGGCCAGGGCCTTCTCATAGGCCGCCTGGGCGGCTTCAACCGCCAGCCGGTAGCGTTCCGGCTCGATTTCCACGAGCACCTGGTTGACAGCCGCAATATTCCCCTCGGCAAAAAGGACGCGGTCGACCACGCCGGCGACACGGGATGTGACCTGGACTTTCTCGAAGGCGTCGATTGACCCGACGGCATTGACCGTGTAGACCAGAGACTGCATCGCCACCTGTTCGACCTCGACGGGATAGGAGATCTTGGACCTGTCGAAACTCGAGCCTCCCCGTTTTGTCTGGGGCGCGGCGTCCCCGCCCTTTTTGCAGGAGGAAAGAATAAGGATCGAGAATGCTGCACAGACGATCACCAGCGCTATTTCTATTCGCTTAATTTTCAATTTTCGGCTCCTTTCCAAAGGGGTCCAGCCCGCGAGCGGCCTCGAGATTGAGATAGGCGATTCCCACTCCGTATCTGGAACTGACAAGTTGCACTTCGGCTTCAAACAGGCTGACGTTGGCATCCGCCACCTGGAGGGCCGTGGTCAGTCCCTGCCGGTAGAGTTCAGCGGTCTCCGCCGCATTTCTTTTGGCGACTTCGCGGGCGACCGTCGCCTGCTTGAGGGCCGCCCGTTCGTTGGTCAGAGTGACCAGGGCGTCGCGGACTTCAAGCTCCACGCGCCGCATCGCCGACTGGAGATCCAAGTCGGCCTGATAGGCCAGGGCCTTTCGCTCGCTGTAATCGCCGTTGCGGGTGAAGCCGTCGAAAATGGACCAGCTCATTGTGAGTCCGGCGTTCCAGTTGAAGTTTTGACCGGTCAGCCCGGCTTCATTGGTGTAGGTGTATCGGCCGGTCAGACTCAGGCTGGGGAGCCATTTGAGCATCGGCTCTACGATGAGCGCATGCTGCGACTTGGCCCGCCAGCGCAGGGAGGTGACATCGGGCCGCCGCGCCTGGGCTTCGGCGATCAAGGCCTCGGCGGCCGGTGGTTTCTCATCGACCGCCGACAGTAAAAATTCGGGGACCTTAAGCTGCTTACGGGCAGGGCTGTTTAAAAGATATCCGAGCTGGAGATACGTCGTCTCGACTTGCCCCTGGACCTGAGTGACGCCCATTTCCGCCGTGGCGGATTCAAGCTCCGCCCGGGTGACATCGTTGCTCGAAACCAGGCCGGCCGAGTAACGGGCCTTGGCGGCCTCTAGGTTCTGCCTGGCGAAGTCAAAACGGCGTCTGGACGCCTCCAGGACCTGGTCCACGCTGAGGGTCATGAGATAGGCGTTGCTGACCTCGAAGACAAGCACCCGCTTGGCATCGGCGGCGGCATATTGTTCCGCGCTTCTATCCGAACTGGCCTGGATGAGCGTCGGGAGGCTATGGGAATCAAACAGGATCAAACTAAACGAGGCCACGCCGGATAGGGCATTCAAATTCTGGACGATGATTTGCTGATTGCCGATTGTTCTCTGGACCTCGAAGGGCCGCCTGGTATAAGTCCCGGAGGCGTTGATGGTCGGCATGAAGAAAGCGCGCGCCTTCGTCACTCGCGCGTCTGCGGCCGCCAGATTTTGGTCGGCGTACAGGGCCCGTTCATTGCCCCTCAGCGCCAATTGGATGGCCTGCTCCAGCGTCAGGAGATCTTCCTGGGCTCCGGCCGGCGATGGGCCGAGGATAAAAAGGATCAGGAGCAAACCCCAACCTCTCAACGTCCTGCCGTGTGGGGAGCGTTCTCTTTTCGTCTTCACCTGAACAAGACCTCCTTTATCGCAGGGTTTGTCAACGCCTACATTTATCCTATTTAAGCGAAACTGTCAAAATTTTCGACAAAACACGGAGCGTCTTTGTCCACCCAAACGGGGCTCGCCGGCCTGGCGGAAGCGGGAGCCGGATCATTAGACAAAATTCAGCCCCTCATTCCCGAGCTATCCGAACGTCCTTTCGGCGCCGCTATCGATTCAAGATATCGGTAACCTTAATATTCTTTTTTTCGAGGATCGTCCCCATCGAGCGGTCGAGCCCGACTTGCGCCAGGTTGTAGCTGATGATGGCATTGAGCTCCGACACGCGGGCGGTCGTCAGGTCGCGCTGGTACTGGAGGACGAAATAGTTCGTGCTCAGCCCGACCCGGAGTCTTTCCTCCTCGGCCTGGAGCTTCTGCTCGGCCAGCTCCCTGGCGACTCTATAGGCCTGGAGTTGTTTATAGGTTGTATCGAGAGAGCGGACGGCGGTTCGAATCTCCAGGACCACCTGTTTTTCCTGGTTCTTCAGACTCAAGAGCGCCTGGTCCATGTTGAGCTGGGCCTGGGCCGCGCTCGCTCTGGAGATCATGTTGCTCAGGGGGATGTTCAAGGATAGGCTGACCGACCAGTTCTTGTATTTGAAATTGAAGGCGTCCTTTAACGCCTGCGAGGCACTTTGCGCGTTCCTATTGAGGACGATTCCGTCGAGAGGGTTGCCTTGATAGATGATCTGCGTTCCTGAGACACCCGGGCTCCAGTAGCGCGCGCTGAGGTTCAGGCTCGGCAGGAGCTGGTTCTTGGTGTAGGCGAGGCCAAGTTCCTGGTTCTTAAGGCCGATTTGGGAGATCTTCAAGTCGGTCCGCTTTTGCATGGCGGTCATCAAGGCTTGGTCCACTTCCACTTTCTGCTCATCAGTATTCGGCTTGTCTAAAGCCACGACTTCCCTCAGCCCTTTTTCTTCCTCGTCCGAAATGTTGATGAGCATTTTCAACTGGTCTTCGGCGTTCTTCACAGAAGCTTCGGCCGCAATGATGCTCGCTTCGCGGGAGGCCACTTCGGATTCCGCGCTCAATAAATCGATCGGAGAGAGGGTGCCGATCTCGACCGAGCGCTTGTTCTTGGCCAGCAGTTCTTGGGCCAATTGCAGGGACAGCCGCTGCACCTTGAGGTTGTCAATCGTGTAAACGAGCGTCCAATAGGCCTGGGTGATGCTGTAGACGGTGTCCTGGACCGTTTTGACAAACTGCGTCTCGGAGATGTCCAGGTTGTTCCTGGAAACGAGGATGTTGTAATTAGCGATCTTGGTGCCGAAGCCCTGGAGAAGGGGCTGGTTAAAATTGAAGGTCAGCGTGCCCCCATAGCGGGGATTGATCGTCTGAGCTTTCGCGTTGGTGTCGTTCTTGTTGCCGCTGACCTGAATCGTGAACGATCCTCCCATCGGGATCTGCTGGCTGATCGAGCCGGAATAGTCTTGACGGAGCGTGAGGGCCTGGGCGCCCGGAGCGTCGAGCCAGGAATACGAGGCGCTCTTGTTGTTTTGATCGGAATAGCTGAACGACAGCGAGGGATAGTATTTTTCGCGCGCCTGGTTCAACGAAACCTGAGACAGCTGCGGCGACAGGATCGCCACCTGGATGCTGAGATTCTTCTGGAGGGCCCGGGTGATGCAGTCATCCAGGGTCAGCGTGAGCGATTTGCCCTGGGCCGGCGCGGCCTGTTCCTGGCCCCCATGGACGAGCGGCCAGAGAAGCAAAACCAAACATATGAACAGCGTCGTTTTTTTCTTGGACATGTCAAACCTCCTTAAGCAGAGCGTTCTTCGATCACTCATGCTTTATACTTATAGCGTTCGCTTTTTTTCTTTTATCACTCGGAGAAGTCTAGCCCCACCGTCCTCATTCATATCTCAGGGCTTCGATCGGGTCGAGCTTGGATGCCTTGCGGGCGGGATAGAACCCGAAGAACACTCCCACCGAGGCCGAGAAGAGAAAGGCCAGAATGACCGACCCCGTGGAAACGACGGTCGTGATCGTGGCAAAGATGGGGATGAACTTCAGGAGCTTGGAAACTCCGACTCCCAGGGCGATGCCCAGGATTCCTCCGATGAGGCTCAGGACGATGGCCTCGGCCAGGAACTGGAGCAGAATGTCCATCTCCCTGGCGCCGATCGACATGCGGATGCCGATCTCGCGGATGCGCTCGGTCACCGAGACCAGCATGATGTTCATGATGCCGATCCCGCCGACGAGCAGCGAAATGGCCGCGATGCTGCCCAGGAGGAGCGTCAAAATATTCGTCGCGTCGGCCGCGCTCTCGGCGATTTCAGACATGTTCCGGACATTGAAGTCGTCGTCGGAGCCGGGCATGATCCGGTGCCGGACCCGCAACAGGTCTTCAATCTCCTTCTGGGCATTGGCCGTCAAGGCCGCCGTGGCCGCCGAAACATCGATGGAATTGAGATAATCGGACTTCTGCAGCCTTTTCATGACCGTCGTGTAGGGGACGAGGATCATATCGTCGCGGCTGCCGAATCCGCCGGATTCACCCTTGGTTTTCATAACGCCCAAGACGGTGAAGGGGACTTTTTTGATCCGGATGACCTGGCCCAAGGCGTCCTGATCCTCGAACAGGTTCTTTTTCACTTCGCTGCCGAGGACGCAGACTTTGGCCGCGGCCCGGACATGGGTTTCATCGAAAAATGTCCCGAATTCCACTTCCCATTTGCGGATCTCGGTATATTTTTCCCCGACGCCCTGAACGGACGTGTTCCAATTCTTGTTGCCGATGACAACCTGGGCCCGTGTGCTGGCGCTGGGAGAAGTCGCGGATACGGACGGGCACTGTTCCTCGATGGCTTTGGCGTCATCGACCGTCAGAGTTTGGAACCCGCCGAAGCCGGAGTGGACTCCCCTGACGTTCTTGCTGCCCGGGCTGACAAAGAGCAGGTTGGTCCCCATGGACGCAAACCTGTTTTCGACGGCGACTTTGGCGCCCGTCCCGATGCTGACCATGGCGATCACGGCGCCGACGCCGATGATGATGCCCAGCATTGTCAGGAACGTGCGCATCTTGTTCCGGCCCAGGGCCCGGAACGAAACCCGGAGGATTTTAAAGATATGCATGGTTCGACTCCTTAGTTTGTCTCTTCCCGGACGATCTGGCCGTCTTTCATGATGATCCGCTTTTTGGCATAGGCGCCGATATCGTACTCATGGGTCACCATGACGATGGTGATCCCTTTTTCCTTGTTGAGCTTCGTAAAGATGGCCATGATTTCTTCGCTGGTCTTGCTGTCCAGGTTTCCCGTCGGCTCATCGGCGAGGATCAGCGAGGGATTATTCAACAAGGCCCGGGCAATGGCGACGCGCTGCTGTTCTCCGCCCGAAAGCTGGTTGGTCTTATGGTATTCGCGGCCCTTGAGCCCGACGGAGGCCAGCGAGGCAAGCGCCCGCTGGGTTCGTTCCTTTCCCGACACGTTGGAATAGAGCAGGGGAAGTTCGGTGTTTTCCAGGGCGGTCGTGCGGGACAGGAGGTTGAAGGTCTGAAAGACGAACCCGATTTTCTTATTCCGCGTCCGGGCCAGCCGGTTCTTGTCGAATTTGGAGATATCTTCCCCGTCCAACAGGCATCGTCCCGTCGTCGGCTTGTCCAGGCAGCCGATGATATTCATCATCGTGGACTTCCCCGAACCCGACGGGCCCATAATGGCCAGAAACTCACCTTCCTTGATCGAGTACGTGATGCCCCGCAGGGCCCGGACTTCGGTCTCGCCGACATGGTATGTTTTTGTCAGGTTTTCAAGTTGAATGACATTTTTATCCATAAAATTTTCTCTCTATCATGGCCGGCTTATCGGAACATCATCATTCCGCCCGGACCTCTCTGGCCCTGCTGCGTCGTTGAGGAGCCCGTTTTGGTCAAAGGCGTTTCTTCCCCGATGATCACTTTCCGGCCTTCCTTGAGGTCGCCGCGTGTGATCTCCGAATACGTATTGTCCGTAATTCCTGTCCGGACCATGACGAATTTGAGTTTGCCCTGCTCGTCCTGGAACCAGACCCGGCCGCCCTGCCGCTGGCGCATCTGCTGGAAGCGGGCCTTCATCTCGGGCGTAATCTCCCCGCTTTGACCGCTGCCCATCTGGAGGTTTGTCTGGCCGCCGCTTCCGCGCTGGCCTTCGCCCCGCTGCTGCTCACCCTGCTGTTTTTCGCCCGGCTGGCCGCCCTGCCGCTGGCCGGCCGCTGCGCCCGCCGCCACATAGAGCTTCTGCAATTCCTCCTGCGGCAGACTGGGCGTGAACCTCAAGGCCGAATTGGGGACTTTCAACACGCCCTTGGCTTCTCCAACGACGATCGATACCGTAGCCGTCATGCCCGGCCGCAGCTTCATCTCGGGATTTTCGGCGTTCACCACCGTCGTATAGGTGACCACGTTCTGGACCGTCTCCGGCGAGTAGCGGACCTGCGTCACGACGCCGCTGAATGTCTCGTTGGGGAACGCCGAGACCGTGAACCGGCATTGCTGACCTTCCTTCACTTTGCCGATATCCGTCTCATCCACACTGCACTCCACTCTCATCTTGGTCAGGTCGGTCGCCACCTTGAAAAGCACGGGTGCCTGGAAGCTGGCCGCCACGGTCTGGCCGACGTTGACGCTCCGCGTAATTACGGTGCCATCGATCGGCGAACGGATGGTGGCATAGCTGAGGTCCACCTTGCTCGAATCGAGCTGGGACTTGGCCTGCGAGACGCGGGCTTGCGACGTCACCAGGTCCGCCTTGGCGCCCAGATAGTTGGTCTCGGCCGTCTCTTTTTCCTCCAAAGACAGTTGATTCTTCTGGAAGAGGTCCAAAGACCGGTCATACTTCTTCTTCAGCTGATCCAGCGTCGTCTTGGACCGCTCCAAAGAGGCCAGTGCGCTTTCGTAGTTGGACTGGTTCTGATCGACCTTGGCCGCGAGCAGGTCCCGCTCCAGCTCGGCCACGATCATGCCCGTCTTAACCTCTGAGTTGAAATCGACGTAAAGCTTCGTGATCTTGCCCGAGACCGTGCTGCCCACATCGACGATGTTGATGGGGTTCACCGTCCCGGAGGTTACCACCAGGGCCTGGATATCGCCCTTGGTGATGACGTCCGTCCTGTATTTGACCTGGCTGTTTTTTCCTTTTTTAATAAGGACGTAGCCCAGGATGGCTCCCGCGATAACCGCCAGAATCACCACTCCGATGATTAGCTTCTTTCTCATTGTCACTCTCCTTATTTGGATTTTGTTTTGGCCGGGAGTCTGGCCTCCTCTGCCGTTCTCCACGTTGCTTTCGCATTTCTTCCATGTGTTTCTGGATCATGGATTCCAATTTTTGCTTTTGATCGGCGGTCAGGACCGCATCAATTTCGCTCTTGAGCTCGGCCCGAATCTCGTTCTGATGCTTATCAAAATCAACCTTCAGGCCTTTGATCCGCTCCTCATTTTTTTTGAAGATCTCTTTGATCCTCTCCTGCTGCTCGGCGGTCAAGCCCAATTCCTTGGACCATCTCTCCAACGTCGGGGGGTGAGAACCGCCCGGCCGCCGGGCCTCAGGTCTTTTGGCGAAAAACAACCGCTCGCCAAAAACCCCGGCGGCAATGCCGGCCGCGAAGATGATGATAAGAGAAAAAACAATCCAAAAGCTGATTTTTTTCACAGCCGTCATCTCCTTGTCGGGTCCTTTTCATCCGAGGTAAAAATGATCATCATGTTCTTGTTCTCGAGCTTGGTCTCTTCGAAAAGCGACTTGGCCTCGGCCAGGGGGTTGGTGTTTCGGAGGAGAAGAGCCTCGGACTGGCTCAAGTCCTCCTCATGAGGCCCCAGGAAGGCCACGGCCCCGGCGAACAACAGGATCAGGGCCAAAGCCACGGGAATGGTTCTCCGGCTCCACTTGGCCCAGACGGTCCAGGGTTCGACCCTTTCCCTCTCCCGGAGCTTGGCTGCGAACCGCTCCCAAAAATAGGGGAGAGGCTGGACGTCCTCGATCTTTAGATTCTTTAAGAGCACCCCGTATTCCTTCTGCCTCTGCCGGCAGCGGGGACAGGCTTTGATGTGGCTGTCCAAATCCGCTCTTGGTGCGCCTTCCAATTTTCCGTCGAAAGACCGAAGAAGCCGCTTTTCAGCGTCTTTGCACTTCATAGTCCTCCTCCTTCCTGAATGATGAAAGGCATCATTCTTTTTCGGAGCATTTTCCGAGCCCGGTACAAGCGGGAATCCACGGTGCCGGGGGATATTCCGAGAACTTGCCCGATCTCTTCATACGGCAACCCCCGGACCTCCCTTAAAGTCAAGATCATCCGGTACTTCTGTGGAAGAGTTTCCAACATCTGGAAGACCGTCTTTTTCCTCTGTTCGTCGGCCTGGGCTTTTTCTCCGGCCGGGATCTTATCTTCGACGGCCAGCCGCCTTTCCTCCACATCCTCCAAAGACACTTCCTTTTTTCTGGCCGTCTTCCTTAAATAATCTTTTATATGATTGACGGCCACCCGGTAGAACCAAGTTCCGAATTCGGATTGGAACCGGAATTTCGGGAGCGAAAAATAGGCCTTGATAAAGACCTCCTGGGCCAAGTCATCAGCCGCCGCCCGGTCTTGGACAAAGCTGTAAGCTAAATGAAAGACTTTCTGCTCATACTTTTTCATGATTACAGAAAAGGCCTCGTGGCTTCCGTGTTGAGCCTGTTTGATGATTTCGCTCTCGTCCATATAGATTCAAGGCCTTTGACCTCCGTCACTTTTTAGACGAAGGCCCCGGGAAAATCTTCCACCTAATCTATTTCTTCCTATAACGTTTCCGTGTCATTTTCAGTTTCAAGGCTGAAATATAATTCTTCTCTCTCTTGCCAAAGAATATTCCAGCCCCCCTTAAACAATCCGGAGGACCCGGCCCTCCTTCCCATCCGCTCCCTATGTCCACGCCGGGGACAAATCTATATATAAAGGCCAGCCATTATACAAAAATATTATTATTTATGCAAAAAGACGCAGAAAAAAAGGAAAATCCCCCCTCTTCCCTTCAGAAAAAGGGTTGCGGGGGGATTCTCAACGCAACGATTAACAGAAATTTAGGAGGGGTCGGTTATTTCGGCTTCCGGGTCGCCTTCCACTCCACAGAGCCCATCTGGCCCATTTCGGTTGTCCCGGTGATCGTGTTGTTGTCGACGATCTTTCCCTTGTAGGCGCTCTTCATTTCCTGGCCATCTCGGCCCATTCTGACGACCGTCCACTCGATGTCGCTGCCCTTTACCGTGCCTTCTCCCTTGGTCTCGACGACGTTTCCATCACGCCCGGTTCTTTTCATAACCACAGACAGTTTTTCGCCGGCCTGCGTGAGTGTCATATCGGACTTCATCTCTCCGCGCTGGGTGGTCATCGTGAATACCCAGTCGCCGGAAACGTCCGCAGCGGCCACGGCAAATACCGCAAGACCCGTCAGCAAGAGGCCCAACAACAAAACTAAACTCTTCTTCATAAAAACCTCCTTCAAGGTGTTTTGAGCCTGGATGATTAGAAAAACCCAGTGCTCCGTTACTTTAGACGAAATTCAAGAATAAATCTTCCCCCTTAGTCCTTTCCCGTCCGCGCTTTCCTGTAATCTCCTGGATTATCAATATCTTGCAAAATAAAAGTATCCCTGACCTCCACTCTCAAGATGTCGTCCGGATGGAGAGAATGAAGGCCGCGAAGCCCCACGGCCGGGTCCAAGGACTGAATTTCCCGGCAGTACTTCCTATCCACGAGAAGCGGATGGCCGCCTGAGCCCTTATGCATCGGGAGAACAATCCCCCTTGGTCCCGATTGAAAAGCATGGATGACGAGGTCCATGGTCCGGGAAGAAACCCCCGGTTGATCTCCCAGAACCACCATCGCAGCTCCCGCGCCGCGGGGAAGCTTTTGGAAACCCCATTGAACGGAAGACAGCATGCCTTTCTGATAATGAGGATTGACGGTCGTTTCCACGGCATAATTCTTGAGTTTTTCCAGGATCCTCGGCCATTGATGTCCAAGGACGACTAAAATCCCGTCCACAGATGAATCCATACAATTTTGAACGACGGTCTCGATCATTGTGCTCCGGCCAAAAGGAAGAAGCAGCTTGGGCTCTCCCATCCGCCGGGATTCGCCCGCAGCCAGGACGAGTGTCCAAACCATTCCCGGTCTTTTCTTTTTCATTTTTGTCGATCCTGGTTCCGAACGGAAACAAGCTCGGCGGCGATGCTGACGGCAATTTCCTGGACGGTCTGCGAATGGATACCTATTCCGATCGGTGAATGGACCTTATCGAACTCGGCGGCAGCGGCCCAGCCGCGGCGCAAAAATTTTCCCCTCATCAGGCCGACTTTGCGCCGGCTTCCGATCATTCCGATATAGCCGGCCCGGCTCTTGACACAGGCGCGCAAGGCGTCTTCATCCCGGGCATGTCCTCGCGTCACGATGACGATGTATGTGTCGGAGGAGATCGGGAATCCCCGGATTGCCTCGCCGATATCAGCGACAACAATTTTATCCGCTTCAGGAAATCTTGCCCCGTTTGCATACTCGGGCCTGTCATCGATGACGATGACTTCGAAATCCAGGAGCTTCCCCAGATGGGCGACCGCCTGTCCGATGTGGCCGGCCCCTGCAACCACGAGCCGCGGCGGCGGAAAATGAGGCTCGACATAAATCATCCCGGACTTCTCACGGACCAGGAAAGGTTTCTTGCCCGGAAAAGCCCTCCGGATTTCCGTCTCGAACCCGGACAGCGGGGTTCTATGAAGACTCTTTCTTTGGAAGTCGCGCCCCAGCCACATGCGGAAAACGGCCGACGTTTTTTCGGTCCGGCCTCGCCGGATGAATGTCGCCAGAACACCGGTCCTGCGCAGAGAGAGGCTCCGTTTTAACGCTCTAAACGCCGCCTCATTTTTCTCGGGCTGAGCCTCGACAAGGATTCTCAAACGCCCCCCGCAAATCGCTTTATTCTCGGCAGAGATGTCATGGGCCAGGTTGAAGGTGAAAAGGCCGGATGCTTTCCGGCCCATCGCCCTCAGAGCTTTTCTCTGGACTCCGGCTTCGACGATCCCGCCGCCGATCGTCCCGCACACCAACCCTTCTGAAGAAAAAACAGCCGATGCCCCTTCGGTTTGAGGCGTCGACCCGCCGGCCTCAATGATCGTGGCCAACGCCGCCGGCCTCTTTTTTCTGATGACCTCGAGAAGCCGGAGATAGGGGACTGGGTCAGGACGATAGACGCGCTCCATCTTATTGAAATATATTTTCTTCAGCCCGCGAGCCTGAATTTCGCTTTCTCGACGCCGCCGCGCGTCGAGCTGATGGACACCTCGGCCTCGGCGTCGGGCTTGAGCCGGCCCTTGACTTTCCAGCGGACCTCTTTCATCTGTTTCGATTGGAGATAGCCGACCTCCTGCCGGGCCCGGCTTCCGACGAATTCAAGGCCGGCGGGAAGGCTGACCTGGACGGCGTCGGGCCGGACGATCTTCACCCGGTCGGCCATCTTCAAGGCCGTCGGCAGAAACCCTTCGTTGGTAAACACGCTCACAATCTCGAACGTCCCCGGCTCCTTCTTGACGGGCTGGATCTTGGTCGAAACGATCTTCACCTGGGGCAGCGATTTGTACAAAAAGAGGTTGAACATCGCCTCTTTCTTGGCCCATTCTTCCAGAAGCTCGGCGGGCGGGTTCTGGCGCCAAAACTTGGGGTTGAAACCGCCGATCTCGACTTCGCCGAGCTGGGGATGGTTGAATTTGCGCCAAGGCGTAAAGTATTTTCCGCCCAGCTCCTCGTCGATATAGCGCAGCTGCTCCAGCTCCGTGACGCGGCCGTCGCCGTCATAGTCCTTCACCCGGCCGCCGTTCCAGAGCTCATCGCCATACCAGACCGCGCCGTAATAGAGATATCCGAAGTCGGGGGAGTGACCGAAGAGGGGCGATCCGCGGGGTTCGCGCTCCTGCGCCGCCGCCGCTCCCGGGCGGCCGCCCGGGGCTCCCGCACCGCGGAACATCTCGCGCGAATCCCGGCCTTGGTTGGCGTAATCCCAATACGTGTCGCCGGCGGATCGATAGCCGGTGATCTTTTTTCCTTCATCATCGAAATACTTGTAGATCTTCATGTCCTCGGGGAACATGGACTCCTCCATGCGGCTCGTTGAGGGTCCGTGGAGAAGCATGGGCACCGTGGTATCCAAGGTCTGCCCGACCGAGACGTTCGGATGCTGCAGGAGGAAGAGGACGACGGCCCGCGTCTCCGTTTCCGAAAGCGGATACTCGCCGGCGCCGCCCTGCGTCCAGCCGCGGCCGGTCAGGTCGAGTCCGGGCATGGGCCGCCAGTTCTCCGGGTAGTTGCGGTGGAGGTCGAGGCCGCCGATGCCGTCCTCGTTGGTCCGGCCGTCGCCGTCACTATCGATGCCTTCGGCGTAGGTGACATAGTCCCCTTTTCCGTCCGTGGCGCGGATCATCAATCGACCGGCCTTATCTTTGGGGTCGAGGATCATCGTCCCCTTGCCGGGCTCCACTTTCTTGCGCATTTGCAGGATCAAGCCGTCGCCGTCCAAGTCTTCGGGCGGGTCTTCGTCCAGCAGGCCGTCCCGGTCATCGTCGTAGGGCCGGACCGTGCTGCGGTTGGACTGGGCCGTGTTCAGATAGAGCTCGGACCCGTCGGGGTTATTCTTGATCTTCACATAGAGAGCTTTCGTATCCACAAGATGGGTGATCTCCGCGTCCTTGCCGTAATTGGTCAGGACATGCCAGGCCAACCACAGGGCGGATTCGGCGCCCGTCACTTCGCCGGAATGGCGGTTCCCCTCGATGAACATCGCCGGCTTGTCTGTGTCCTTGCCGGTGGATTTGTTGGTGATGGTGATCTGCCAGATCTCGCGACCCTCAAAGCTCTTGCCGACGGAATAGAGCTCGACCAGGTTGGGAAAGTCCTTCGTCCACTTGTTGAGGAAGGCATACACTTCGTCGTATTTGTGATAGTGGCTGAAATCCATTTCCCCGGCGATTTTGGGCCGGGTTTGAGGATAATCCACATACGGAAAAAAGCTCCCGCCGTGCCTCACGCCGCCGACGATATAGTTCTTCGAAGGCTTTGACTCCTGCGCGGAAATCGCCGGAAAGATCAAAGCGAAAATCGCAATAAATCCTAGCGCCCGCAAGCTGAACTTCATGGGGATTCTCCTCCTTTCATTTTTTTTGAGCATATCGCGTCTCTTTGTCTAAGTCAATCCCTGGGGAGCGCGGAATGGAAGAGAACCCACCCGGCCCTCGTCTAAAAGACGAAGAGAAAGGAAACCTTTTAAGAGGTTCATGCGTATATAGAGATGACAATGAAAATAGCCGAAAGGAGGCTAACATGAATTTCAAACAGAAAGTGGCGATTTTCCTGGCGGCGGTCCTTCTGACGATGGTTGGATTTAGCCTGATTGCCGCCCCGACGGTCGATATCCTGAAGGTCGGAAAACAAGCGGGCTACCAGATTATCTCCAACTACTTGGCCAATGCCGACGCAGCCGCTCACCGTCCCATGATCAAAGGCTAAGCCTCATGCTTCGAGGAACGAAGAGCACCATGATTCAAGCGTGGGAAAGGCTGGTGAACTGGATGGAAAGATCGAACAGCCTGATCTTCCGAAGATTGATCCTTCAATACCGGGTCGTTCCCATCTTCTAAGAGGCTGCCGTTTTTCTCCTCAAGAGCAAAGGGCAGCCTCTTTTTTTGCCTTTTTTCGCCCCCCTCTAGTTCTTCCCGATCAAAACAACGGCCCAGCAGGCAATGGCTCTTTGCCTGCCGATGAGTCCCAGGCCTTCGTTCGTCTTGGCCTTGATTCCCAGATGCCCTTTTTTGATGCGGAGGAGAGGACAGAGGATGTCTTTCATGGCGGAAACATACGGCGCCAGCTTGGGCCTCTCCGCCACGAGGATGGAATCCAGGCTGAGGACCTTCAGTTTTTTCTTGGCCAGGCCGGCCATCACTTCCTTCAAGAGTATCGTGCTCCGGATCCCTTTGGTTCGCGGGTCATCGTCCGGATAAAGACGGCCGATGTCTCCCTCGCCCACGGCCCCCAGGATGGCATCGATCAAGGCATGGATCAACACGTCCCCGTCTGAATGGCCCGCCAGGCCCCGCGCATGCGGAATTTCCAGCCCGCCCAAATAGAGCCTCCGGCCCGCTACCAGCCGGTGCAGGTCATACCCCATTCCGATCTTCATCTGCAAGGAACGCCTCCGCTATTCTTAAATCTAGAGGGACGGTGATCTTGATGTTTTTGGGATCACCGTCAACAATGAACACTCTCTCTCCCAGCCGCTCGACCAGAGCGGCCTCATCCGTCCCGTAAAAATTTTCCGCCGTGGCGGATTCCAGAGCCCGCTTGAGCAGAGGATAAGAAAATCCCTGGGGAGTTTGGACGCGAAAGATCCGGGTCCGGTCCAGGGTGCGGATGACTCCCTGGCCCGCAGCTTCTTTGACCGTTTCATCCAAAGGCAGGGCCGGGATAACGGCCCCTTTCTCCTGGGCGGCCAGGATGATGCGTCCGATCAGGTCTTGGCCCGCCAACGGACGGGCGCCGTCATGGACCAGGACGATACCCGCTTTACGGCCGTCGATAGCGCGGAATCCGTGGACGACCGAATCCTGTCTTTTTTCTCCGCCCTGAACCACGCCCGCAATTTTTTTATACTTGGCCAGGGATTCGTTTTTGGTCCCGACATCCGGCAGGACAAGAATGATCTCATCCACTCGGGGATGGGCGTCGAACGCCTCCAGACTCCAGTCCAAAACCGGCCTCCCCCGAAGAAGCTCGAACTGCTTGGCCGCGCCGAAGCGCCGGCCTTCGCCCGCGGCGACGATGACGGCGAAAACCTTCTTCATCGGGCCTCTTCGTTATAGCGGCCGAAGATCATCTTGCCCACGGTCGTCTGCAGGACCGAGGTGACCGTGATATCCAGATTCTGCCCGATCATCCGTCTGGAATTGTCCACAACGACCATCGTCCCGTCATCTAAATAGGCCACGCCCTGGTCCTTTTCCTTGCCCTCTTTGATGATGAAGACGCGCATGGATTCGCCCGGCAGGACAATGGGCTTGAGGGCATTGGCCAGCTCGTTGATGTTCAAGACGGGAATGCCCTGCAGCCGGGCCACTTTATTCAAATTGAGATCGTTGGTGACGACCTTGGCATCCAGTCTCTTGCCCAGTTCGATGAGCTTGGAGTCCACATCCTTGATATCCGGGAAATCCATTTCGGTGATCATCACCGCGACCTGCTTCGATTTCTGGAGGTGGTCCAGAATATCCAGCCCCCGCCGGCCGCGCTGCCTCTTCAACCCGTCCGCGGAGTCGGCCACCAGCTGGAGCTCTTTGAGGACGAATTGGGGGACGACCACTGTCCCCTCGATGAAGGCCGTATCGCAGAGATCGGCGATCCGGCCGTCGATGATGACGCTCGTATCCAGGATCTTGTAGCTGCGGCCCACGCTCTTCTCTTTAAAAAAGCGGAAGAGGTAGGCGGGGTCCAGCCACTCGGACTTTCTGGTGCCGACGAGGAACCCGATATAGGGCATGATGATCAGGAAAAAGACCCTGATGAACACGGCCGTCACGTGGTTGTCGGTGATGGTCTGATAAACGGTCCCCAGCCCCCAGCCCAGGAGGACTCCCGCAAACGTGCCGATCGTCGAGCCCCAGATCACCTTGAACTGCGTCTTGCGGATCCTCGTTTCCAGATACATGATGATGACGGCCAGGACAAAGGCGACTGCCGCCGAGATCCTGCGATCGAGATTAAACATCGGAAAAAAATAGCCGGCGGTCGTCACCAAGGCAATGATAAAAATCCGGAAAATAAGAATGCCCATGCGACTACCCCTCATTTAAATTAAAATACCTTATCGACGGCTTCTAGAATATTTTTCACGCCCAGGAGCCTCACGCCCGGCAGGCCCTCTTTCTGGAGAAGGGCGATATTCCCCTGGGGGAGGATGACCGTATCAAAGCCCAATGAGCCGGCCTCTTTGACCCTGGCCAAAGCCTGGCCGACAGAGCGAATCTCGCCGCTCAGGCCGACCTCTCCGAAGGCAGCCAGGGCCGGCGGGACGGCCCTGTTTTTCAAACAGGAGACCACGGCCAAAATCACACCCAGGTCGGTCGCCGGCTCCTCGATGTCCAGCCCCCCGGCCACATTGAGGTAGATGTCCTCGCCGGCGAAGCTAAAGCCCAGTTTCTTTTCCACGATGGCCAAGAGCATCGCCGCGCGGAAGTGGTCCAGCCCCACGGTCATACGCCTCGGGTTGGACGTAAAGAGCGTGGAAGAGACCAGGCACTGGATCTCGACCAGGAGCGGCCGCGTGCCCTTGATCGTGGAGACGACGACGCTCCCCGCCGCATGGACCGGCCTCTCCTTGAGGAAAAAGGCCGAAGGGTTGGAGATGGCCTGGAGGCCGTTGGAGCCCATCTCAAAAATGGCCAGCTCGGAAACCGGGCCGAACCGGTTTTTCAGCGCCCGGAGCACCCGGTGGCTGTGGTCCCGCTCTCCCTCAAAAAGCAAGACGACATCCACCATGTGCTCGAGAGATTTGGGGCCGGCCAGCGAGCCTTCTTTCGTGATGTGCCCGATGAGGAACGAGGACACCTGGTTGCGCTTGGCAAACCGGAAGACCCGGTTGGCGACTTCCCGGACTTGGCTGATCGTGCCGGGGCTGGAGGAGAGCTTCGCTGAAAAGATGGTCTGGACGGAATCCAGGACGAGGATTTGGGGCATAATTTTTTCCGCCTGGACCAAAATCCTTTCCAGGTTTGTCTCCGCCAAAAGGTAAAGCTGACCGTCGCGGACACCGAGCCTGTCGCCGCGGAGCTTGATCTGTTCCAGCGATTCTTCGCCGGAGATATAGAGGACCTTTTCCTCTTCGCCGGCAAAATCCCGCGAAACCTGGAGCAACAGTGTCGACTTGCCGATGCCCGGCTCTCCGCCGATGAGCACCACCGAGCCGAGGACAACGCCCCCGCCCAGGACTTTGTTGAACTCTTCGATCTTGACCCTGACCCTCGGCTTCTTGAATTCCTTGATATCTTGATAAAGGACGGGCTCAGACGGCGGAAAAGAATATTCGGCTGCCGCCGCTTCCTCGATCTCTTCGATGAGCGTGTTCCACTCGCCGCAGCTCGGGCATCGGCCCAGCCACTTGGGCGACTGAAAGCCGCAGTTCTGGCAAATAAAAACGGCCTTCGGCTTCACCGAATCTCCAATCCCTTCTCCCCGTGGGCCATGGGCTAAGACTCAACGTCCTGGTAAGAAAAATCGAGGTCCGAAAACTTGGCATATTTGTCCTGGAAGGCAAGCTTGATGGTGTCTGTCGGTCCGTTCCTCTGCTTGGCGATGTTGACTTCGGCGACGCCCTGCAGCTTGACTTCCCGGAGCCGTTCCTCCTTGGACAGATACATCTCTTCGCGATAAATGAAGATGACCACGTCGGCATCCTGCTCGATGGCTCCGGATTCCCGCAAGTCCGAAAGCTGGGGACGGGGTTTGCCGCGGCCTTTTTCCGGCGCCCGGCTGAGCTGGGAGATCCCGACGACCGGGATGCGGAGCTCCTTGGCCAGCTCCTTGAGCGACCGCGTGATATACGACATCTCCTGGTTCCTGTTTTCAAAGCGGCCGCTGGTCCGCATGAGCTGGATATAATCGATAAAGACGATGTCCAGGTTCCGCTCCATCTTCAGGCGCCGCGCTTTGGCCTTCATCTCCATGAGCGTCAGGGCCGGTGTCTCATCGATAAAGACGCGCGCCCGGGTGAGCTTTTCCGCGCTGAGCTTGAGCTTCTCGAACTCCCGGTCGCTGATATACCCCGTCCTGGCGCTCCGGATATCGATCATGGCGTCCGCGCAGAGAAGACGGATGACGATGGACTCCTTGGACATCTCCATCGAGAAGAAGCCGACCGCATAATCCGTTTTCGTCCCGACATACTGAGAAATGTTCAGGCAGAGGGCCGTCTTGCCCATGGAAGGACGGGCGGCGATGATGACCAGCTCGGCCGGATGAAAGCCGGCCGTCAGCTTGTCCAGGTCGCGGAAGCCGGAGGGGATGCCGGTCACGGCTTCCCGCCGCTCGGCCAACCGTTCGATGATACTCATGGTCGACTTGGTCAGCATCCCCAGCGGGATAAATCCCGGCCGGATCCGCTGTTCGGCGACATCCAGGATGGCGGCCTGGGCCGTGTTGAGGAGATCGTCGGCTTCGTCTTTTTCCTCGTAGCTGGCCGAGATGATCTTGGCGGAGGACAGGATGAGGCGCCTGAGGAGCGATTTCTCCTTGATGATCTGTGCATAGTACTCGACGTTCAGGTTTCTGGGAACGCCGTCCATGAGAGAAGACAGGTAGGCCGCCCCGCCGACATCCTCCAACGAGCCCTCCCGGCGCAGCTCCTCGCTCAAAGACAGGAGCTCGACGGGGACTCCTTTATCGACGAGATAGATGATCTTCTCCAGGATCTTCCGGTGGGCTTCCTTATAAAAATCTTCGGGCGAGATGGTGGACAGCACGACATTGAGGTTTTCGTTATTGACCAGGATCCCGCCGAGAACGGTCTTCTCGGCCTCAGAACTGTGGGGAGGGGTCTTTTTAAGAAACATTGAATCAAGTTCCACGATTCCCCTCCTTTCGGGCTGCCAGAATCCGCTTCGCTTTTTTTTGCCCCGTCCGGTCCGCTTTATTTTTCAGCTTTTTTTTCTTGGCCGGCGCCCGCTTCGCCCTCGTCTTCCTTGACCACGGCGACCTTGATCTCCGCTTTATCGTCATGATAGACCTTGATCGGCACCGCATAGTTCCCCAGCCTTTTAAGCGGCTCATCCATGGCGATCTTTTTCTTGTCGATGTCGAACCCCAGCTTGTCCAAGCCTTCCTTGACGTCCGAGACGCTCACCGAGCCGAAGATATGGTCCTTTTCCCCCGCCTTTCGCGCAAAAGACAGGGTGACCTGATTGAGCTTCTGGATGAGCTCCTGATAAGAGAGACGCTCCTGCTCAACCTTTTTCTTCAGGGCCTGCTGTTCGATGGCGATCATCTTCATGTTGGAGGCCGTGACCTGGAGGGCCAGCTTTTGGGGGATGAGATAATTCCGGCCGTAGCCCGGCGAGACATTGATGACATCGCCTTTCCGCCCCACATTTTCAACATCTTGTTTGAGAATGACCTTCATGTGTCCTCCTGCTTCAGGCTGGCGTCCCTAGTCCTCGACGTAGGGCAGCAGGGCCATCAGCCGCGCCCGCTTCACCGCCGCGGCCAGCTTTCTCTGGTGGAAGGCACACGTCCCCGTCACCCGCCGGGGAGAGATCTTTCCCCTGTCCGGGACGTATTTTTTCAGGATGTCGACATTCTTGTAATCGATGAACTTGATGTTTCTCTGGCAGAATCGGCAGAACTTCTTCTTGGGCGGGAAAAATTTCCTGTAGGAGCTTTTTTCAATCCGTTCGTCTCGGGCCATCCTATTCCTCCTCGCGTTTCTTGTCCGCCGCGGCCGGGCTTTCGCCTTTCCCGCTCAAGCCCTCGGCCGTCTCCTCTCCAACAGCCGCTTCCCGGGCTCTGCTTTTCTTCTCGGCCTTCTTCTTTTTCCGGACATTGGCCTGGGTTTCCTTGTTCAAGTTCAGGTAGCGCAGGATCGTGTCCATCTGCCGGAACCGCCGGCCGAGCTCCTGGGGGATCTCCGGCCCGCCCTCATAGTGGAAAAAGACATAATAGGCATCGCCGAACTTGCCGATCGGGTACGCCATTTTCCTTTTCCCCCACTTCTCTTGCCTGATCATCTTCCCGTTCTTCTGGGAAACGACGTCCGCCATCTGCTGGATGACGGCGTCCGCCTCTTCCTCGGTCAGCGTGGGTGAGACGAGGAATCCTGTTTCATACAATCGCATAGAAACCTCCTTATGGATTGGCAGCTCCCTCCTTTATCGGAAGGAGCAAGGAGAACTTTTTGGGTTTCCCCTTTTTGATGTCGGCGATAATCTAATTATCGCCGCATCTAATTATAACTGTTCATGGCCTGGTCGATATGACCGGCCATGATTAACGCCAAAGCCTGCCCGGCCCGTTCCAGACTCTGCTCGAGGAACTCCTTTTCTGAGTCGGCGAAGCGCGAGAGGACATAATCGACTCGATCGGCGCCGTCCGGGAACGGCCCGATCCCTACCCGAATCCTGGGGAACCGGGTCGTCTCGATCTCTTCGACGATCGAGACCATCCCTTTATGCGTTCCCGCCCCGCCTTCTTTGCGGACCCGGATTTGGCCGAGGGGCAGGTCGACGTCGTCATAGATGACGACCAGTTTCCCGGGTTCGATGCCGGTCCCCTCCAAGAGCGCTCGGACCGCTTCGCCGCTCTTGTTCATGAAAGTCTGGGGCATGGCCAGGACCACCCGTTCCTGGGCAATCTCGACCTCCGCGGTCTTCGACAGGAACTTCCTCTTTTTCACCTTAATATCTCGGTCTCGCGCCAAGCGCTTGATAAACATGAAGCCCACATTATGCCTGGTGGCCGAATATCGCCGGCCGGGATTTCCAAGGCCCACCACCGCCCACAAAGATTACCCCTTCTCCTCTTCCTCTTTCGGGGCGCGCTCTTTCTTGATGACCTCGGGTTCCGCAGGCTCTGCCGCCGCCGCCGCGGCTACCGCCGCTTCCTCTTCCGGCTTGGCTTCGACTTTTTCTTCGTGCGGCACCTGGATCAAGACGATGACTGCGCCGGGATCGGTGATCAGCTTCACGGCCTCGGGCAGCGCGATTTCACCGGCCTTCACGGACTGGTGGAGATGCAGGCCGCAAATGTCCACCGTCAAATGCTCGGGGATGTTTCGAGGCAAACATTCGACCTCGGCTTCCCGCAACATGAAATCCGTAAACCCGCCCTCGGACTTGACGCCGATGGCTTCGCCGATGAGCTCGATGGGAACCTGGACCCGGATGGCTTTGTCCATCATGATCTTGATCAGGTCGGCATGGAGCAGTTCGTCGGTCGTCGGGTCGACCTGCCAGGCCTTGATCATGACATCGCTCTCTTCCGAATCGAAGGCAATCCGGAAGATCGTGTTCTCCCCGGACTCGGACTTGAGGATCGAGATGATGTCCTTCTTGGACACGACGAGGGGAACATTGCCCGCGCCTTCCCCGTAGAGGATGGCCGGAATCAGGCCGCCCCTCCGAATCCGCCGCGAGGCATTTTTTCCGAATGCGTCTCGTTTTTCGCTTTTAACGACAAGGCTCATTGTCTTCTTCCTCCTAAACAAACAGTGAACTCACGGAGCTGCCTTCGTTGATCCGTCGGATGGCTTCTCCAAAAAGCTCGGCAACCGAAAGGATGACGATTTTTGGACAGGCCCGGCTCTTCTCCGTCGAGGGGATGGTATTGGAAACGATGATTTTTTCGAGGAGCGATTGTTCGATCTTGGCGATCGCCTGGCCCGACAGCACGGGATGGGTGCAGGCGGCAAAGATGCGCTTGGCGCCGTTGGCCCTGAGCGCTTCGGCGCTGAAGACAAGCGTGCCGGCCGTATCCACCATGTCGTCGAACAGGACGCAGTTCTTGTCCTTGACGTCGCCGATCACGTTGAAGACCTGGGCCACGTTGGGCGCCGGCCGGCGCTTATCGATGATGGCCAGGTTGGCGTCCAGGCGCTTGGCAAAAAATTTGGCACGGCCCACGCCGCCGGCATCCGGGGAGACGACCGCCAAGTCCTCGAGCCTCAGGCTCTTGATGTATTTGGTCAGCACCGGGGTGCCCATCAGGTTATCGACAGGGATCGAAAAAAAGCCCTGGATCTGGGGCGAATGAAGGTCCATGGTCAGAACCCGGTCGGCCCCGGCGGCCTCCAATAGGTCAGCCACCAGCCTGGCCGAGATGGGGACCCGCGGCCGGTCCTTCCAGTCCTGGCGGGCATAGCAGTAGTAGGGCATGACCGCCGTGACCCGCTCGGCCGAGGCCCGCTTGAAGGCGTCGATCATGAAAAAGAGCTGCATCAGGTGGAAATTGGCGTCGTAGGACCCGCTCTGGATAATAAAGATGTCTTCGCCGCGGACATTTTCATCGATGTAAAAGTGGATTTCCCCGTCGCTGAAGCGTTCCAGAACGCACGTCCCCAGCTCGATCTTGAGATATTTGGCAATCTCCGAGGCAAGACCCACGTTCGAAGACCCGGCGAATACTTTCATGGCCGATTCCTTTTCATCCAAGTGTCATGATATCTAAACTGGGGCGGGAGGATTCGAACCCCCGGATGGCGGATCCAAAGTCCGCTGCCTTACCGCTTGGCTACACCCCAGCCTCAAGCTCTCTCCAGCCCCTCTCCCGGGAGACCGTCTCCACGAGGAGCGCATCGCAGTGCGTCTTCATAATCCTCAAGCATTTTTCCGCCTTGGCCCGGTCCGGGAAAAGCCCAAAGACCGCGGAGCCCGATCCGGTGACGAGAGACAACTCCGCGCCTTGGTCTCGGAAGAGGCTCTTTATCTCGTTTAGCTGAGGATAGAAGCTAAATATTGTTTCTTCTAATCGGTTTTCCAGAAAACCAAATTCTCCGGTGCCTAAAAACCGCATAATTTTACTGACTTTGTCCTCTGAAGTCAAGGCTGCGGGCGAAAGCCGGCCGTAGATCATGGCCGTAGAAACGGGAAAAGGGGGAAGGGCCAGGACGCAGGCCAGCCGGGGCAGGTCGGGGAGAGGGGTAATCTTGTCGCCCCGTTCCTCGCCCAGGCAGAGCCCTCCTTCCAAAAAATAAGCGACGTCCGCCCCCAGGCTCTTTCCCATCCGGGCCAGCTCCCGTCTGGAAAGGTCGAGTCCCCAGATCTTGTTGAGAGCGTAGAGCGTCATCGCGGCATTGCTGCTGCCCCCGGCCAAGCCGCGTCCGGCGGGGATCTTTTTATGGACGACAATCTGGATGCCGGCCGTCACTCCCGCCCGTTCCCGGAGCCGCCGGGCCGCCCGGGAGACCAGGTTGGATTCATCCCAGGGAATGGACTCATCGTCTCCCTCGAGCAGAATTCCAGCCGGATCCCCGAGGGAAAATTCCAGCGTGTCATAGAGGTCGATCCATTGAAAGAGCGTCCGGATATCATGGTAGCCGTCCGGCCGCTTGCGGATGACCTCCAGGCCCAAGTTGATTTTGGCGAACGATTTAACCTTCATCTCTCAGGATCTTCTCGATCTCTTCCCAGGGCAGGGAAGAAAAATTTTTTAAAAACGCCGCGCGGAAAAGCCCGCTTTGGACAGCCCTGTTGAACTCGATGGACAGAAGATTCAACCGGCCCTCGCTCTGACGGCTTTTAAAAGTGACTTGACGCGGGACTCCGCTCCCCGGAAAAAACTCCCTGACTCGAAACTCGAAATCCTCCCTTCCTCCCGAGACGATCCGTCCTTGCCCGTCTCGCCCAAACGTCCACTCCTTAAACCCCGGCCCTTCTCCTTGGCTCTCCTTCCATTGGCCGCTCAGGATGCCGGTCATTTCCTGCAAGCTCAGCTCGAAGCCCAAGAACTTTTCGAATATCTCGGCGCCTGTTCCCTGCCAGTACACCCTCTTGGCCGGCAGGACAAAATAGGCGAGCTCGCCGCCGACATAGATTTCATAAATCGTCCGGCCGAGAGGGTCAAAGACCTGCAGGCGGCCGTGACCGGGAAGCTCGACGAGAAACGAAAACTTGGATTTGGCCGTCTGCTCATGATTGGTGATGCGCAGCCGAGCATAGCCTTCCAGCTCTTTGAGCTCCGCTGGAGGCGATAAAACAGGAAGCGCGGGCCGGCAGCCGGCCAAGCCCAAGGCCAACAGGAATCCGACCAGGACGGCTGTTTTCGGGCGGGTCTTCATGGGCTGATCTCTGCGGGGCGCGGCGGGGCGTACGGCTGTTCTCGTGTTCAATCCAACCGAAAACCGTAGTCGTCGGTCTTCTTTTGGGTTTTGCCCGACGGACCCGAGGCCTGGCCTTTTTCTTCCTCGGTGAGACGGAACCCATAGTCCTCGCCCTTTCTTTGTTGGGCTTGGCGGGCTTTTTTCTTCCGGAAGATGGGATAAAAAGGCGACTTCAATTTTTTCCCGAAACAGGACAGGTTCGGGTTGAAAATCAGGAGAATGATAAACAGGCCAAACACGACAAGAATGCCGTAGCCTCCCCAATTCATGATCAATCCTCTGTAAAAATACGAAACGGGTTTTAGCCCCGGGATCTATTCACGGTTCATTATAGGACTGCTGATAAAAAAAAGAAAGGGCAAAACACGGGATCGGCTCCCTGACGGCTTCCGGGTGGCTCTGTTCAGTCTTCCTGAAACTCCGGAATTTTCTTTTTTTCTTTTTCCTTCCCGAAATGGAAACCGACGATAAACGCGGAAGATATAATTAAGATGGTCAGCAAGGTTTTAAAAAATGATTTCATGGCAGCCTTCCATCTTTTATTTTAGTCATCCCCCGGAAAAAGTCAATGACATCCTCCGACCTCCCCTTCATTTTAGTCGGGGAGGCGGGGAACAACTTGACCTCCGACCCAACGGGAAGTTGATTTTTTCTGCTTCTTTCCCTATATTGAATAAGGGGAAGATATTCTCTCCTCGAGGGCACAATGAGAAAATCGGCAGTGCTTTTATTGGCTCTGTATTTAATTGGGACATCTTCTTCGGCCCAAGGGATCAGGCGGGCGGTTGTGGCCGGCCAATTTTACGACGCGAACGCCGCGCAGCTTTCGTCGCAGATAGACGGTTTTCTTGCGGCGGCCAAGCCGGATAAGAATATAGCCGGTCAGGTCCGGGCCTTGATCGTGCCGCATGCCGGCTATGTCTATTCCGGCCGGACGGCGGCCTTTGCTTACAAGGCTGTCCAAGGTAACGATTTTGAGACCGTCGTCATTATCGGCCCGTCGCATCAATACGGATTTGAAGGCTGTTCCATCTATCCCGAAGGCGGATTCGAAACTCCGCTGGGAGTCGCCGCCGTCGACAAGCCTCTGGCCCAGGCGTTGTCGAAAGCATCGGGCTTCTCGTTTATTCCCGAGGCCCATCAAAATGAGCATTCCGTGGAAGTCCAGATCCCCTTCGTTCAAAAAACCTTCCCCAAAGCGAAGATTGTTCCCATCGTCATGGGCTATCCCGATGAACAGACGATCCGGATCATGGCCGCAGCTCTGGCCAAAGTCCTCAAAGACAAGAAAGCTCTGGTGATCGCCTCGACCGATATGTCTCATTTTTTAAAGAAAGAAAAAGCCAATGCCGTCGATGCGGAGACAATTTCGCTCGTCCAGAATCTCAAGACCAATTCGATATTGAGAAAAGTGGTGGGGGGCGAAAATGTTCTGTGCGGAGGAGGCCCCGTCCTGGCTGCTCTGTTCTATGCCCAAAAAATGGGCGAAGCAAAAGTTGGAATATTCAAGTACGCGGACTCCGCTCAGACGACCGGGGATGAATCCAACGTCGTCGGATATTTTGCCGCCGCCGTTTATACCGCGAAGCCCCTGCCGGAATTCACCCTGTCTCCGGAGGAGAAAAAAGAGCTCCTGCAGGTAGCCCGCCGGGCCGTGGAGAAGTTCGTCCGGGAAAGAAAGGTCATCGACTACGAGACGGCCGACCCGAATTTCTTGGCCGAACGAGGGGCCTTCGTCACTCTGACGAAGGGAGGCCGGCTGCGGGGCTGCATCGGCTTCATCGAACCGATCTACCCCCTTCATCTGACTGTCGTCCGCGCCGCGATTTTTGCCGCGACCGAGGATACCAGATTCAATCCAGTCACGGCCGAAGAGCTGAAGGATCTGAATTATGAAATCTCCGTGCTGACGCCGATCAAGAAAATCGAAAACCCGCGCCTCGTCCAGGTCGGAAAACACGGGCTGGTGATCGCCAGGGGAAACCGGCGAGGTCTTCTCTTGCCGCAGGTCGCCGTCGAGAACAAATGGAGCCGCGAACAGTTCTTGTCCGAGTGCTGCCTCAAGGCCGGGCTCGAAGAGGACGCTTGGCAGAAAGGCGCCGAGGTTTACGTCTTCGAAGCCATCGTTTTTCGTTAAGAGTCCGATCCCGGTCCTTTTAATTCTAACGGCCCTCTGGTATAATATCCCTTTAAAGGATTGAAAAATGCCGATTTATGAGTATCAGTGTTCGAAATGCAAGACTCGCTGCGAGGAGATACAAAAGGTCAATGATCCGCCCATGAAAAAATGCCCGAAGTGCGGCGGCCTTTTGACGAGGGTCGCCTCCGCTCCGGCCTTTCACTTCAAGGGCTCGGGCTTTTACATCACGGACTATGCCCGGAAAAACAGCCCCGGGAAAGAGGACAAGCCCAAGGAAAAGCCGAAAGTGGAAAAATCCGACACTCCAAAACCTGAAACCAAACCTTCATCCAAATGATCCGGCGAGGAAGAAACTCCGATGAAGATCGTCATCCGGACCCCGAATTGGATTGGGGACGTCATCCTGGCCCTGCCGGCCATCGAAAGCGTGAGGAAGAACTTCCCGGAGGCGGAGATCTGGCTGGCAGCGAGCGGCTGGGTCCAAGATCTCTTCGCTTCCGACGAATCCGCGACGAATATCATCCCCCTGGGCCGCCTCAATCATTTGAAGAACCTGCGGAGCTCCGCCCGGCAGCTTAAAGAATCCGACTTCGACATCGGGCTCCTCCTGACGAATTCTTTCGCTTCGGCCCTGCTTTTCTATCTGGCCGGGATCCCGCAGCGCTGGGGCTACCGGCGGGACGGCCGCGGCCTTCTTTTATCCAAGGGCGTTCTTTGGAAAGAACAAACGGAAGCCGCCCATCACACCCATTATTATCTCAACCTGCTCGAATCGCTCGGCCTTCAAACCTCTCCGCCGGAGATACGGATCCGCGTGACGGCGGACGAAAAGGAGCAAGCCCGCAAAGAACTGGCGGCATTGGGGGTCGATTCCAAAAAACCCCTGGTCATCCTCAACCCCGGAGCCGCGTATGGGCCGGCGAAAAGATGGCCCTCGGCCAGTTTTGTCGAATTGGCGGGAATGCTCCAGCGCCGTAAAAATGCGGAGGTCCTGATCACGGGCTCCTCGGGAGAAACGGGGCTTGCCGAATCCATCGCTTCAGCCCTTCCTGTCAGGCCCAAAAACCTGGCGGGGAAGACCAGCCTCAGGCGGCTGTTGGGCATCATCAGCCAGTCCTCGCTCTTTGTCACAAACGATTCCGGCCCGATGCACATGGCCAATGCGCTGAGAATCCCGGTGGTCGCCGTGTTCGGACCCACCGACCCAAAAATAACGGGCCCTTTCCACCAGCCCTCCGCTGTCCTCAAAAAAGATGTTCCTTGCCGGCCTTGTGCATACAGGAGCTGTCCCTACGACCACAGATGCATGATGAACATCCGCCCGGCGGAGGTTTTCGAATCCTGCGCGGCCTATCTGGAATGAACAAAAGAGCGATTTTCCTGGACAGAGACGGTACCATCAACGAGGATGTCGGCTATCCCAACGATTTCAGCCAGATCAATATTTATCCTTACAGCTTCGAGGCCCTCCGGAAAATCAACGCGTCGGGATTTCTGGCGGTGGTCATTACGAACCAATCCGGAATCGGGCGGGGCTATCTCACCGAAAACAACCTCCAAGACATTCACCAGAAAATGAAGGCCGCCTTTGCCGCCCGCGGCGTCCATCTGGACGGCCTCTACTTCTGCCCTCATTACGAACTTTCCACGGATCCCCGCTACAGGAAAAATTGCGCTTGCCGCAAGCCCGAACCCGGCATGGCCGTCCGGGCGGCCCAAGACCTGGGTATCGACCTCCACGGCTCCTACGTCATCGGCGACAAGGTCGAGGACATTCTCTTCGGGTTGAAGATCGGGGCGCGGCCCGTCCTTGTCCTGACCGGCTTCGGCCAAGAGGCCGAAAGAAAGCTCGAGGAGAAGAACATCCGGCCGGCCCATACCGCCCCCGATCTTCTAAAAGCGGTCGACTGGATTCTCGACGAAGACCATCCGCCAAAAAAATGATCCGATTTGACGATATCCTGGAGAAGATTTCCTCCGGGTACGGCGAAAAGGACATCGCCCTCCTTCAAAAGGCGTACGTTTTTTCTGCGCGCGCCCACAAGGGGCAAGTCCGCAGGTCGGGGGAGCCCTACCTCAGCCATCCCCTGGAAGTGACCAGCCTCCTGGCCGATTTGAACCTGGACATCACGACTCTCGTGGCCGGGCTTCTCCATGATGTCCTGGAAGACACCGAAGTCACGGCCTCCGAGCTCAAAGAGGTCTTCGGAAAAGAGGTGGCCGCCCTGGTCGAAGGCGTGACGAAGATCAGCCGCGTCCAGGACGCCTCGCCGGAGATCCGGAGGGCGGAGACCATCCGGAAAATCATCCTGGCCATGACCGACGACCTCCGGGTGATCTTCATCAAGCTCGCCGACCGGCTGCACAACCTGCAAACATTGAAATTTTTGCCGGAAGACAAACAGAAGCAGATCGCCTCCGAGACCCTGGAAATCTACGCGCCGATCGCCAATCGCCTAGGGATGGGCCGTATCAAGTCCGAGCTCGAAGATCTCGCCTTCCGCTACGTGTCCCCCGAGGAATATTTCCGCGTCGCCTCGCTTGTCGATCCCCGCCGGAAGCGGGCCGAGGTCGAACTCAAGAAATTCAAGACGACCCTGGACAAGCTGATGAAAGAGAACCACATTCCCGCCGAGATCTACTATCGCATCAAAAGGCCCTACAGCATCTACCACAAGATGGATCTGCAGCGCATCGACTTCAGCCAGGTCTATGATTTCTTGGCTCTGCGGATCATCACCGACTCCGTGAAGAACTGCTACTCGGCCCTGGGCATCATCCACCAGAACTGGCCGCCCATCCCCAACCGCTTCCGCGATTTCATCGCCATGCCCAAGCCCAACCTCTACCAGGCCCTTCATACGACCATCCTCACCGAGGACAAGCAGAGCTTTGAGATCCAGATCCGGACCCGGGAGATGCACGCCCTGGCCGAAAACGGGATCGCCGCGCACTGGAAGTACAAGGACGACGACCCTCAGAGCCTGGTGAAAGAGGACCAGCGGCTGCAGTGGCTGAGGGAGATGGTCGAGATCTTCAGAGAGCAGCGCAACCCGAAGGAATTTTTGAAGCACCTCAAGATCAACCTCGTCCCCGAAGAGGTCTATGTTTTTACGCCCAAGGGCCAGGTCGTCTCCCTCCCCACGAGCGCCTCGGCCCTGGATTTTGCCTTCCGCATCCACACCGAAATCGGCTTGCGCGCCACGGGCGCCAAGATCAACGGCAAATCCTCGCCGCTCAAAACGCAACTGAAGACCGGGGACATCGTGGAGATCACGACTTCGCCCGAGAGGGCCCCGACGCGGAGCCTGTTGAACATCGCCTTCACGTCCGGCGCCCGGCACCAGATCAAGCGCTGGCTGAACCAGCGGGCAAAAATCAAGAGCATCTCCCTGGGGAAAAAATTGTGGGAGCGCGAGGTCCATAAATACGACCTGCCCTCGGGCTTTCCGAAGGATGAGGCGCTGCTGGAGCGGCTCGGCCAGGCGGTCAGCTTCCGCATGAAAACCCTGGAAGATTTTTATGAGCTCGTCGGGTCGGGGAAAATCGTCGTCAACAGAAAATTCCTGGAAAAGATCTCCCCGCCGGGCTTGGAAGCCCGGAAGAAAGAGGCCCTTTTCCACAAGGTTATTTCCAGGGTTTCCAAAAAGGCCTCGGCGGAGATTCAGGTCAAGGACGGGGGCGGGGAGCTCGTCCACCTCGCCAAGTGCTGTTCTCCAATCAAAGGGGAGCCCATCATCGGCTATATCACGGCCGGGAAGGGCATCACCGTCCATTCCCTGCGCTGCCCCCTGATCGCGAATGAGGTTTTGGACCCAGAGCGGCTGGTCGATGTCTCTTGGGGCAGTGTCGTTCAAGAAAGCTACAAGGCCGGGCTGATCGTCAAGGCCGCGGATTCGCCCGGCCTGTTGGCCAAAGTGGCCTCGTCCATCTCCGATCTCGAGGGGAATATCACCAAGGCCGAGCTCAAAACGTTTGCCGATCAAAAGGCACAGATCAAGCTCAGCTTGGCCGTCCGGGACATCAAGCACCTGGATGCCATTATCAGGGACATTTCGAAAATCAAGGAAATTGTTTCGGTGGAAAGAATGTAGGCCGGGCTTAAATCGTCTTCTGGACCTTGCCGGAACGCAGGCATCTCGTACAAACCCAGATCTGCTTGGTGCCGGTGGGTGTTTGAGCCTTCACGTGCTGCAGGTTCGGCTTCCACTTTTTCGGGGAGGCCTTGTGCGAATGGCTGACACTGTGCCCGAAGACGGGGCCTTTCCCGCAAACTTCACATACTTTTGGCATGGTCGTTCTCTTTAAAGCGCTCTTTTATACCATAAAAGGCAGTCTCCCGCAACCTCTTTTAAAATTTTCTTCGGTGCTTGAACGCTTCTAACGTGTTTCTCATCAGCATGGCGATCGTCAGCAGCCCGATTCCGCCCGGGACCGGAGTCAGATAGCCCGCCTTGTCGATGAGGCGCGGGTCGACGTCCCCGATCAGGGTATAGCCCTTTTCCTCGAGGTCTTTTTGGCGCTTCGGGTCCTGGCCGTACAATTCTTCGACCTTGGCTTTGTCCGACACGGAATTCATGCCGACGTCAATGACCACGGCCCCGGGTTTGACGAATTCCGGCCCGACAAAGGCGGTTTTCCCCATGGCCGCCGCTAGAATGTCAGCCCGCGCCGCAACCTGCGCCAGGTTTTTGGTCTTGCTGTGGCAGACAGTGACGGTCCCATTTTCATTGGTGAACATGGCGGCCAGAGGCTTCCCGACGATCATGCTCCGGCCGATGACCACGACGTCCTTTCCCTCGATGGGAATATGATTGAACTTGATAAGCTCAATGATTCCCTGCGGCGTGCAGGTCCGCATCCCCGGCCGGTTCTCAAGCAGCAGCCCCAGGCTGTACGGATGAATCCCGTCCACGTCTTTATCCGGATGGATCCAGGAAATGACTTCATGCGAATTCAGCCCCGGAGGGAGGGGAAGCTGGACGAGAATTCCATCCACATGATCGTTTTCATTCAGCTCTTCAATTTTGGCCCGCAATTCGGGGGCGTTTGCGCCGGCGGGGAAGGTGAGTATTTGCGACCATATTCCGAGGCTCCGGCAGGCCTTCTCTTTGGAGCTCAGGTATACTTGGGAGGAGCGGTTGTCCCCGACGAGGATCCCGACGAGGCCGGGCACGGCATCCTTGGTATTTTTAAAAAAAGCGACTTCCTCGCGGACTTCTTCCTTGACCTTCTCAGCCAGGGTCTTTCCCTCAAGCCAGGTGCCCATAGCGTCCTCCTCTCAGATCCGCGGTCATTATACAGGCGTGCCAAAATTTAAACAAGGTGGCCAAGGGCGGATTGTTGGTATGAAAGTTGCTGCTCGTCTTGGGGCAGGTGCGCAGCTTGACGAACAGCGCGGAAAGAGTTAACTTTAAAACAGCCGCGGGAATGAATAAAAAATTCGTTGTCTCCCTTTTCCTGACAGCGGTCCTCGTTGCCATTTTCGGGAGCTGCTCGTCCTCGCCTATCAAGGACCAGGTCAAGCTCGGGGTCTGGGCCTCAGAGAAAAACCTCTGGGATGAAGCCATTTTTCGCTGGAAAAAAGCCCTCCAGGCCAACCCCAATTCCGCAGCCGGCCATAACAACCTCGGCGTCGCCTTCGAGAAAAAGGGTCAGTTTGATGAGGCCCTCAAAGAATACGAGGCCGCCCTGAAGTTGGATCCCAATAATTCCTATGTAAAGTCTAATTATCAAAATTGTAAAGAAAACATCCGGCCCTCCAAGAAAGATAAGGATGACAAAAAGGGCAAAGATGAAAAAAAATAGCGGGCTTGTGGTGCTCGTCGCGATCCTGCTCGCGGCGTGCTCCATCGAAACGAACCGGAAGGTGAAGATCGAAATTCCCAGCGTCCCGGAGGTCCGCCTGGACCAGGCCCAGGAGATCGTCCTGACCAATTTCCGGCAGGACAAGGAGGTCAAGGATTTCAACCTGAACCAGGATTTGGTCCAATATTTCCGAGACGAATTGAAGCAGCCCTTCAAAGGAAAGCTTTCCTCGAAGACGATCGTCTGGGACAATGCCGACCTGACCAAGGACAAGGACTTCTGGAAACAGGCGGCGGGAGAGGCCAAGGACGCATTCTTCCTGACCGGGAAGGCCCAGTTCACGCAGGAAGTGCGCAAGGCGCTGCTGGCTAACGAGAAACGGGACATCGATGACGGCCCCTTCGCCAAAGAAAAACCCTGGGCCGAGCGCAAGAGCTTTTCCCTCAAGCTCGAGCTCTTTTTGATCCGGTCCGGAAGCGGCGAGGTCCTTTTCCAGAAAGAGTACCTGGAAGCGGCGAACTATCCGAATATCAAGCACACCGCGGAGTTCGCTTTCTACGACCTTCTCCAGAGAATCAAGTTGAAACTGTTCCGGTCTCTCTTCAGCACGGATAAAACCCAGGAACGGTATCTCCTGTCGAAATAAAAAGGAGCTTCCATGACATCCTTGAAGAAAACATCGTTCCTGCTGGTCCTTGTCATCAGCCTGGCCTCGCTCGGCCTGTCTCAAATCATATACAATCCCTATTACGGGAAGAACAAGGTCCTCTATGGGAAATTCAACTGGAAGACCTATTCCACCGAGCACTTCCAGATCTTCTTTTATGTCGACAACGACCAAATCCTCAAGAACATCGCGGAAACCGCCGAAAGCGCCTACCGCAAGATCAGCGGAGAGCTCAAATACGAGCTGGCCGAGCCGGTGCCCCTGATCTTTTACACGACGTACACCGATTTTGAGCAGACCAACCTCTTCGATATTTCCGAGGGCGTCCTGGGCGTCTCGGAGCCCGTTCTTCACAGGATCGGCGTCCACGGCGATATGCCCCTGGATGAAATTCAAAACCTGATCGTCCATGAATTGTCCCATGTCTTCGAATTCGACATCCTCTGGGGCAGCCAGGGCGCCTCCCTTTACGCCGTGACCCAGCCTCCGCTCTGGACGTTCGAAGGCCTCTCGGAATATTTCACGGGGGAATGGTCATCCTGGTCGACCCTGATCATCCGCGACGCGGTCCTCAACGACCGGATTCCCGAATTCACGGAATCCGGGGACATCCAGGCCCAATATCCGCTGCCGCGGGATCCCGCCTACGACTTCGGTCATGCCATCTACGAATTTATCGAATCCAAGTACGGCAAAAACGGGGTCCGCGAGTTCTGGCAGTCCCTGAAAGGCGCGCCCCTCATCGGGAAGAGGGACCCGCTGAAAAAGGCCTTTAATTTAAAGACTCGAGAATTCGGCTTTGAATTCAAGAAATATCTCCGGGCCCGGTTCAGGGACTACTTCCTGAAAGAAAACCCGGAAGATTACAGCATTCCTTTGGGGCCGGAATTCCCGATCAACCCTTACTACTTTGCCATCTCTCACGCCGTCTCCCCCTCGGGGGATATCGTGGCCACGATCACCGCGAACCTAAGGGATGCCAAGATGGACATCGTCCTGCTGTCGACCAAAGACGGCTCCATCCTCAAGAACATCACCAAGGGTTACACCTCAAAATACGATTATATCAAATACGACATCGACCCCTCGTTGGGCAAGAACCTGGCCTGGTCGCCGGACGGCGATCGCATCGCCTTCTTTGCCCGGGACGGCGAGAAGTACGCCCTGCTGATCATCGACGCCCTGCAAGGCACGACGCTCCGCAAAATCAAGGTGCCCATCGACCAGCCGGTCTGCCCGTCCTTTTATCCCGATGGGCAGCGACTGATGTTCGCGGGCTTCGAGCATGGTATCCACGATATTTTTTCGCTCGACCCGGCCTCCGAAAAATTTACGAACCTGACCACCGACGCCCTGTTTGAAAAAGCGCCCACCATCTCTCCGGACGGAAAGCTCGTCGCGTATTCGGTCCGCATGGGTGCCTATGATAAGTTGTTCCTCTCCCCCCCCGACGATTTTAAAAGAAAAAAACAGCTTACCTTCGGCACCGGAAACACCGTCTGCCCCCAGTTTGCCCCGGATGCCAAGACGCTCTACTTCTCGGGAGATGCCCAGGGGGCCTACAACATGTATTCGCTCAGCCTGGACGACGGCGAGCTGCGCCGCTATACCGATGTCCGGACCGGCAATTTCTTCCCGGCCTCTTTGGGCAATGACCCCAAGAAAATCGTTTTTTCTTCTTTCAACAAGGGGGCCTTCCAGCTGTTCAAGAGCGAGTTCACGGGGATCGTCGAACAGACCCTGACCTTTGCCGACCTGGGGCCGGAGGAGAAATTCGAAAAGTTCGAGCCCGTCGTCACCCTGGAAATCCAGAAAGACAAGATCCAGGCCTATAAGGGCATGGGCAAGCTGTACGTCACATCGCGGCCTCCGGTCGATGCCATCGTCTCGACGGACGGCTCCTTCTACGGGGGCTCGGCCGTTGCCTTTTCGGACCTCCTCGCCGACCACACCTTTTCCTTCTTGGCCTACCAAGTCCAGAATTTCCGCTCGTACTTTTTCGGCTACCTCAATCAAAAGAGAAGATTCCAGTACATGATCAATGCCTTTCAATATTCGATCTACTACTATCCGGACTTTTACTATTACAACCCCCAGGATATCTTGTGGCAGAGGCTCACCTACAAGGATGCCATTGCCGTGCGGAAGATTACAGGCCTGAGCTTCGCGGGGTACTACCCCTTCAACAGGTATTATCGCTTCCAATGCGGGCTGGGCTTCTATCACTATGAGGAAGACAACCTGGACCCCTCTTACATCGGTATGTATTCGATGGGCTCCTACGGCTATTTCATGAACGGCAATATTCTGTCCGCTTCGGCCTCCCTCACGGGAGAGACAACCCATTTCAAACGGTATGGGCCGGCGGCCGGAAGCACATTCATGCTTTCCCTAAGCCGGGGGATTCCCGCCACACGGGAATTCCTTCGGAATACGACCGTTGAAGCCGACGTCCGCAAGTATCTGTATCTTGGCATGGACAGCCTGCTCGCCTTCCGCTTCCAAGGCTTCCTGAGCCGGGGACGGAACCCCTTTGTCTTCTACTATGGAGGGAACAACCAGGTCCGCTCATCCTATTTTTATAATATTGTCGCGACGGAATGCTGGTTCGCCAACGCCGAATTCCGCTTTCCCCTGATCAACGCGGCTTCCACGATCATCGGCCTGATCGGCCCCTTCCGGGGGGTCCTGTTTTTCGATATCACCCGGAGCAAGCTGGGCGATTATCCAGCCAAATTCTACAGGGTCAATCTCGACCTCACGACGAATTCTTTCTTTCCCGTCTATGACGAATTTGACGCGATCGGCTCCTTCGGCTACGGCTTCGAGTTTTTCATTTTGGGCCTCCCGGTCCATATCGAATTCGCCAAGCGCCTGGAGTGGCCGGACCTGGCCAATCCCTTCAAGTTTAGCCAATACGGAAATTTCCTGACCAAATTCTGGATCGGTTTCGATTTTTAAAGGGCTCAGGGCCCAGCGCTCGCCTTGCCCGCAAACAACCAACCAATCGCCGCTCCAATGAGAAATTTTTTTTTATCATAAAAAACTCTTGAAATCAGTATTTGAGAGTGCTATGATGAGGCAGCCTTTTTCACCCGGTTCAGCAGGCAAGGCGAATTTTCCACAGATGTGGAAATTTCTGTGGAAAAATAATTCTGCGGCGCGCAAATGGAAGAGAAGACAAACCCTTGGATTCAAATCATCCAGGACCTTCAGAAAAAGGTCGACCAGAACAGCTATGAGACTTGGTTTGAGCCCACCACCTACATCGGTCAGGAAAAGGGTTGCCTTTACATCAAGGTGCCGAATTCGTATTTCAAGGACTGGCTTTCCTTCCATTATTCCAGCTTGCTCGACGAGACCGCCCAGAAGCTGTTCGGGAAGGTTTATGACATTAAATATATCTTTGACGATGCTTCGTTCTCGTTCATGCGCCGCTCTCCGGACGAGCGCCGCTCCAAGTATGGGATGCTCCTCAATCCCAACTTGAACCCCAATTACACCTTCGAAAACTTCGTCGTCGGCTCCTGCAACCAGTTTGCCCATGCCGCCTCGATGGCCGTCGCCAAAAATCCGGCTAAATCCTACAACCCGCTCTATATCTACGGCGGATCCGGCCTGGGCAAGACCCATCTCATGAACGCCATCGGCCATTTCTCCCTGCACAACGACCCGCGCTTGAAAATCCTCTATGTCACGACCGAAAAATTCATGAACGACCTCATCAATCATCTCCAGTACGGAAAAATTCTGGACTTCCGCCAAAAATACAGGATTATCGACGTCCTGCTGATGGACGATATCCACAACCTCTCCGGAAAAGACCGGACCAAGGAAGAATTTTTCCACACCTTCAACCACCTTTATGACAACCAGAAGCAGATCGTAATTTCGAGCGACTGCCCCCCCAAGGAAATCCTCGGCCTGGAGGAACGCTTCCGCTCGCGCTTCGAATGGGGGCTGATCGCCGACCTTAAGCCGCCCGATATCGAAACCCGGATCGCCATCCTGAAAAAGAAGGCGGAACTTGAGGGCGTCGACCTCCCGGAAAGCGTCGCCCTGTTTATCGCCGACAAGGTTAATTCCAATATCCGGGAGCTCGAAGGGTATTTAAGGCGGGTTGTTGCTTTCTCCTCGCTGAAGGGCGAAAAAATCGAATTGGACCTGGCCAAGGAGTCCTTAAAAGACCTTTTGGACGCCACCACGCACATCGTGACTGTGGAAAAAATCCAGAAGCTCGTCTGCCACAAATACAAAATCAATTCGGCCCAGCTCAAATCCAAGAATAATTCCCCCAAAGTGGCCTTCCCCCGCCAGATTGCCATGTATTTGTCCAAGGAACTGACGAAATCCTCACTCCCCGAAATCGGCAAGAAATTCGGTGGAAAACACCACACCACGGTCATCCACAGCATCCGGAAAATCGAGAAGCTGCGCAAAGAAAATTCTGAATTCAACAAAGAAATACACAGCCTGATTAGCTTTATTCAATAATGGAATCAGCGCCTTGAACGAGATATTCACATTTTATTTGCTTTTATTTCTCTTATTCATTAATCTTAGTTCTTTAATATAGAATAAAAGATAATAATAAGAAGAATAAGAATGATCCGTTCTTTCAGGAAGGTGAAAAGATGAAATTCTCGATCCAAAAAGAGAACATACTGGAAGAGCTTCAACTGCTTCAGGGGATCGTCGAAAAAAGAAACACCATGCCGATCCTGGCTAATATTTTGATCAACGTGTCGAAAAAAGAGGTCGAGCTGACCGGAACCGACCTCGAGGTTGGCTTGAAAACAAACTTTGAGGCCCGGGTCGAGGAGCCGGGCGCAATCACGGCCTCCGGGAAAAAAATATTTGAAATCGTGAAATCTCTGCCGGACGAAAAAACAGTCACATTCAACGAGCAAAAGGACCTGATGATGGAAATCACTTCCGGGGAAAGCGAGTTCAAAGTCCTGTGCCTGCCGAAAGAGGATTATCCCCAGGTGCCGGAGCCGAAATTCGAAAAAAATATCGTTTTTCCGGTCGAGATCTTTAAAGAAATGGTCGAGAGGGTTTACTTTGCGATCGCCCAAGAGCAGAGATACTATCTCAACGGCGCCCTGATGGTCATTAAGAACAAATCCTTGGAATTAGTCAGCACCGATGGGCACCGCCTATCGTATACGGCCAAAATCCTGGAGGGCTTGAGCCCGGCCAAGGAAATCGGGGTGATTGTGGCGAAAAAAACCCTGGGTGAACTGAGAAAATTTACCGATGGAGACATTGAGTTCGACCTGGATGAAAATAATCTTTTCTTCAGGGTCGGAAAGCGCATCCTCATCTCCAGGATCATCGAAAGCAAATTTCCCAATTTTGAGGCCGTCATCCCCAAGGACAATCCCAATACCATCTCCCTGCCGCGGGAAGATTTTACGAATGCCATCCGGAGAGTATCCCTTCTTTCGGCCGAACGGTCCCGGGGGATCAAATTTTACCTAGAAAAGAACAAACTCCGCCTGTTCTCCTCGAACCCCGAGATCGGAGAGGCCCGGGATAAACTGGACATCGATTATAAGGGCCCGAACATCGAGATCGGCTTTAATTCCCAGTATATCCTCGATTTTTTGACGACCCTGGAATCGGAAAAAATCCGTTTTGAGCTCAAGGACGAGAACAGCGCCGCCCTGATGCGGCCGGAGACAGAAGAAAAAATCAAAAGCCTGTATGTCCTGATGCCGATGAAAATCTAGCCCCCCGCCCGCTAGAGAACGTACAGAATCACGAAAAAGACGGCCATCATCACAAACCCGATGGGCAGACCGATCACGGCCCATTGTTTCATGCTGATCTTGAGCCTGCCGGCCGCGACAATATTGGGGATATTGCCCGGAATGAGCATGCCGCCGGCGATCGACAAACCCATGATAATGCCGATGATCTGAGGAAGTGTCATGCTCGGACCGATCTCGATCGCCGTCAGGGTGGCGTTATCAAGAATGGCCGAGATCGTGTTGAACCAGTAGAGGACCGCGGGCGAAATTTTTTCAAAATACCAGACGATCAGGGGGCGAAAGCCTTCGCCCAGCAGAACCAGGGCCGCGATAAACGCATAGACCTTGACCGCCCTCATGATGACGGTCTTGACGGTCTCTGAATATTCCGTGATCACACTCTCCTTTTTTAAGGAGATTTTTGGCCCAATCCAGAGCGCCCCGAAAAGCGCGGTCGCGACGACCCCGGGGACCATAAAAGCGCCGAATATCTTGAGCGGGAAGAAGAAGCCTGCGTGATAGGGCGGGCCGGCGAGCTTGGCGACCAGGATCGTGGACAGCGGCTCGCCCAGGGGGGTCAGGACTGCGCCCAGCGCCGTGGCAAAACAGGAGACAACGGCCAACTTGATTTTATTTTTTTTCGACAAGGGAAGGGCGGCCGCTATTTCCGCCAAAAGGCACGCGGTCAGGATCACCGAGATGACGCCGGAGAGAAGACCAAAAACTGCAATCAGAAGGAAAATGAACAAATTGGGGCCCAGTTTATGGGCCACGTGCAGGATGGCGTTGCAAAAGGGAGTGTTGAAGTAATAGATCAGAAGCCCGACCACCAGCACGACCTGGAAGATGCCGATGGGCATGGATCCGATGACGACGGGAGCTTTCAAAGCCTCCCCGACGAGCTTCCAGCTCCAGAGCCCGGAGATCGTCACGGCCGCGACGCCCATCACGAGAAAGAAAGGCTCGAGGTTTTCTTCGACTTTTTTCACTCGAAAAGGAAGGATTAACACGAGGAGCGAAATCGCTGCCAGCCCCAAGACGATGAACAGGACCGGCTCGGCCGAGATCGGGGACATGAAGGTTACCTCCAAGGGTCGGATTTTGGTGCGCGCATTCGATTGTTAGGGCGGCTATGCCTGTCCGTCGCCATTCTTTGCTGTTTATATCACGTCATAAATAGGGGGTCAAATGGCAAGGCTCAAAACTTCTTATTGATTTTTATTCTTAGTTGCAGGTAATATTTAGTGCTCAAACGATAGGAGAAGGGAAACAATCTATGGCGATTGACATCAAGGAAGTCAGAACCCGCAGGGATTTAAAGACCTTTATTTATCTGCCGGAGAAAATCCATGCCCACCATGCCAACTGGGTTCATCCGATCTACATGGATGACTGGAAGTACTTCGACCGCAAGAAGAACAAGGCCTTTGCCTATTGCGACGCCGTCTTTTTGCTCGCTTTTCGGGGGAACGACGTTGTCGGGCGGGTGATGGGGATCATCAACAACCGGTTCAACGAGTACCGCAAAGAAAAAATCGCCCGCTTCGGTTACCTCGAGACCTACGAAGCCCCGGAGGTCGTCCACGCCCTTCTCCGCCGGGTGGAGGACTGGGCCCGCGGCAAAGGGATGACCAGGATCATCGGGCCCTACGGGTTTTCGGATCAGGACCCGGAGGGCTACCTCATCGAGGGGTTTGAAAACCGCGCGACCATCGCCACCTATTACAACTTTGAGTGGATGCCGCGGATGGTGGAGAACGAAGGCTATGTCAAAGACATCGACTACTTTGTCTATAAGCTGGCGGTCCCTAAAGAGATCCCGGAATTCTATAAGAAGATCTACGGGCGGATCCAGCGGCGTGGAAATTTTACTCTGGTCGAGTTCAAAAAGAGAAAAGATATCAAACCGTGGATCCGGCCCGTCCTGAGCCTCATGAACGAATGCTACACGAACAGCAACATTTACGGCTTCGCCCCGCTCGACGAGAAAGAGCAGGACGACCTGGCCAGGCGCTACCTGCCGGTCATCGACCCGCGATTCGTCAAGGCCGTGACCAAAGACGGGGAAGTCGTCAGCTTTATCATCGCCATGCCGGATATGACCGCGGGAATCCAGAAAGCCCGGGGGCGGCTGCTGCCCTTTGGGTTTATCCATGTTCTCCGGGCCGCCAAGAAGACCAAACAGCTCGACCTCCTGCTGGGAGCCGTCAAGGAAAAGTATCGGGGTCTGGGGCTGGATGTCATGATGGGCGTCAAGATGCTCGAATCGGCTCGGCAGGCCGGCCACGAAATCCTCGATACCCACCACGAGATGGAAGCCAACGTCAAGGTCCGGGCGGAGATGGAACGAATGGGCGGGGTCGTTTACAAAAAATTCAGGGTTTGGCAGAAGAACCTATAAAACAAATTCCTCCCCTTCCTTTTACGTTTCCCGCAAAAGAATCACATTAAATCAAGAATCAGTGATCCCGTCTTTCTATAGTCCGAGGAGGCTTGTCAAATACATGAGGCTGAGGGCGACCAAAAGGATAACCGTTACCCAGGAGATGACGTTGTAGACACGCCCGTTTTTGTATTCGCCCATTAACTTTTTATTGTTGATCAGCAACAGCATGAAGATCAGGATGACGGGAAGGACGATTCCGTTGATGACCTGGGAGATATACATGACCGGGAAGAGCGGAATGCCCGGAAGCAGGATGATCCCCGCCCCGAGAAAGATCAGCATCGAATAAAGCCCGTAGAACTGCGGCGCTTCGGAAAATTTTTTGTTGACCCCGTCCTCCCATCCCATGCCTTCGCAGACGACAAACGCGGTGGACAGGGGAAGGATGGAGGCGGCAAATAGAGAGGCGTTGAGAAGCCCAAAGGCGAATAGGGCCGAGCAGTATTTTCCGGCGAGGGGCGCCAGCGCCAGGGCAGCGTCCGCGCCGGTCTCGATCCGGATCCCGGCCCTAAAAAGGGTGGCCCCGCAAGTGAGCACAATGAATCCGGCGACGATCGTGACCACGAAGCTCCCGATCACAACATCCAGCCGGGAATGTTTATAATCCCTGACAGCGATATTTTTTTCCACGATGGCGGCCTGGAGATAAAATTGCATCCACGGGGCGATGGTGGTCCCGACGAGCCCGATGAGCATGCCCATACGCGCGGAGGAAAATTCAAAGGTCGGGGTAATCAGGCTTTTCCCGATGGTTCCCCAGTCCGGCTTGGCCAGCAGCCCGGCGATGATGTACGTGACGTAAAATAGGCAGGCATAGAGGAATATTTTCTCGACCGACCGATACGTTCCTTTGACGACGAGCAGCCACACCAGCACGGCAGCGACGGGGACGGAGATGAATTTAGAAACACGGAAGATCTCGAGGCTGGAGGCGACCCCGGCAAACTCGGCAATGACGTTGCCGAAATTGGTCAGGACGACGGCGACGAGAAGATAGACGGTGATCTTGACGCCGAACCGCTCGCGGATTAGATCCGACAATCCCTTGCCGGTGACGACGCCCATCCGGGCGCTCATCTCCTGGATGATGATCAGGGCCACCATGATCGGGACGAGCGACCAGAGCAGGCTGTAGCCGAAGCGGGCGCCGGCCATGGAATATGTGGCAATGCCGCCGGCGTCGTTATCCACGTTTGAAGTGATAATCCCCGGCCCGGCCACGGCCAGAAAAAGGAGAATGGTTTTCCAGTGAAGCTTCAGAGACCGTTTTTTCATCGCCCGTCCATCACTTCCCGTCATTCCTAGAATTGCGATTGCATAATGTCTTGCAGGGTGATGATCCCCTTAAGGATATCCTCCTTATCCACCACGGGCAGGGCCATGAACTTATATTTTTTGAACAGCGCGGTCACCGTATCGACATGGTCTTCGGGCTCGACCTTGATCAGATGAGTGTTCATGAGTTTGCCGAGCGTTGCGTCTTTCTCGCAGGTGATAAGATGGCGGAGGGTCGAGACGCCGACCAGGCGGTTATCCTGGTCCGTGACGTAGATATAGGAGATGGATTCCAGCGGATAGACAGTTTTCCGGAACTCTTCGATGGCGTCGCCGATCGTCTTGTCCTTCCGAACGGAGAGAAAGTCCTTGGTCATGATGCTCCCCGCCGTTCCCTCCTTGAACTTGAGGAGTTCTTCGACGGCTTCCCTCGATGGGTTTTCCATGGTCAGGATAAGCTTTTGTTTTTTTTCCTCGGGCAGGTCGGCGAGAAAGTCGGTGGCTTCGTCCGGCGCCATCTCCTCTAGAATGTCGGAGACCTGCTCGACGGAGGTGGATTCGATCAGCTTCAATTGAAGCTTGGGATCCACCTCTTCCAGGGTTTGGGCGGCCGTCTGGAGGTCGAGAGACCGGAACACAGTCGCCCGGTTGATCTGGTCGAGTTCCTCGATGATGTCGGCCAGGTCCGACGGATGGATCTCGTGGATCTTTCTCGATGTCACGTTCAGGGTCAGGCTCTGCTTGGTGGGATCGCTCAACAGCGGCTGGATATATTTCCAGGAGATCATTTTATCTTCGAATTGGTAGGCAAAAAGCCAGTTCGTGAAAAAATCGATACCCTTGAGCCAGCCCAGCCGGCGCAGGATCCCGCGGATTCCGTAATCCACGTGGACGATGCGCAGGTCTTGGCTGACGATGAGAAGATGGATGTCGTTCACTCGCTCAATCTTGGCACCAAAAGTGTCGACGACCTGCTTGTCGAGAAGCTCTTCACGGAGAAGGAATTCCTGGGGGTTGACTTCCAAGGGTCGAAGCTTCTCGGCGGAGCCCGGCTTCAGCCGGATCACGGCCGCGTTGAGGCTTTGGACTTCCTGCCAGTCCAGCTCGAGGAGTTTTTTCCCTCTCCTTTTCTTAACGACTAAAGTCGCGACTTTGGGAAAAAGCTCACCCAGCCTCACTTTCAAGTCCGCCAGCTTTCCGATGGGCTCGTTTTCTGCGTCAAGGACAAAACGGCCGAGGATCTCCGATAAAAACAGGAACATATGGATGTTTGTTTCCTGAAAGTCTTTGAACTGAGCTTCCAGCTTCTGCATGTCCGGCCCTTTAGTTGTTCCCGAGAAAAAGCTTATAGCACATCCAAAAAGGGGACACAATACCCGAATTTCATTTCGCGTCGGCCCAGCTCTCGCCCCAGCCCAGGTGGACCTTGAGGGGGACGCTCAGGGGAAAGACGTGTTCCATTTTTTCGTGGACGATGGCCTCCAGCTTCGTTTTTTCTTTTTCCGGAACTTCGAAGACGAGCTCGTCGTGGACCTGGAGGATCATCTGAGAGCGCAGCTTGTGAGCCCGCAGCTCCCTCCAGATATCGATCATCGCTTTTTTCATAAGGTCCGCGGCAGTCCCCTGGATGGGCATATTGAGAGCGATGCGGCGGCCGGCCTGCCGGGCCACTTTGTCGGACTGCCGGAGCTCAGGAACCTGGCGTTTCCTGCCAAAGAGGGTTTCGGAAAAACCTTGGGCTTGGGCCGCCTCAACGATGCGGTCCAAGAATTCCTTCACGTTCGGGTGCTTTTCATAGTAGCGCTTGATGAATTCCTGGGCTTCCGCATTCGAGGTCTGCAGCTCCTTGGCTAGGGAAAAAGCGGAGGTGCCGTAAATGATGGAGAAATTGATGATCTTGGCCTTCCTTCGCTGTTCGTCCTTGAACAGAGACGAAGCGGGGCCGAACACCCGGAGGGCCGTTTCTTCGTGGATGTCGCGGTCGTGCTTGAACGTTTCGCACAGCGCCGGGTCCCCGGACATATGGGCGAGCACGCGGAGTTCGATCTGGGAATAATCGGCGGCCAGGAGCTGGAGGCCCTTTTCCGGAATAAACGCCTGCCTGAAACGCGTGCCCATCTCTCCCCGCACCGGAATATTCTGGAGGTTAGGGTTGGAACTGGACAGCCGGCCCGTCGAAGCGACGGTCTGGTTGTACGAGGTATGGACACGTCCCGTTTCCGGGTTGATGAGTGCCGGCAGGGCGTCGGCATACGTAGACTTGAGCTTGGTCAGCTGTCGGTATTCGAGGGCATGCTGGGCCAGGGGATGGAGCGGGGCCAGGTCTTGCAGGATATCCATGGATGTAGAAAAGCCTTTTGTAATTCTTGTTTTCCGGGCCGAAGGGAGGTTGAGCTTATGGAACAAGATGTGGGCGAGCTGCTGCGGCGAGTTGATGTTGAATTCCGTGCCGCAGAGCTCGTAGATCGTCTTCTCGAGTCGGGCCAGCTCGGATTGAAGCTCGGCCGATAACCGGCGCAGGGCTTCGGCGTCGAGCTTCACGCCGGCCATCTCCATGTCGGCCAGGACCTCGATCATGGGCTGCTCGATCTCCCGGTAAAGCCCGGCCAGCTTCGCCTCTTCCACCTTCGGCCAGAGGAGCCGGCTGAGGCCTAGGGCAAAATCAGCGTCCTGGCAGGCGTAGGGCGTGACCCGTTCCACCTCGACCCTGTTCATCGTCACTTCGTTCTTGCCTTTCCCGACGATTTCGTTATAAGCAATGGCCTTGGCCTGGAGATAGGTCAGGGCCAGCTTGTCGAGGTTGTGTTTCCCCCAGTTCGGCTCCAACAGATAGGACAGGACCATCGTGTCCAGATCGATGCCGCCGAGGTGGATGCCCTCCCGCCCGAGGACGATAAGATCGTACTTGATGTTCTGCCCGACCTTTTTGATCTTCGGGCTCTCAAGCGTCTCCCGGAGGATCTCGAGGGCGGCGTCCTTGGCGATTTGGGCCGGCGCGCCCGGATAATCATGCCCGAGCGGAAGGTAGAAGGCATGGTCCGGCTCGAGCGAAAATGACATGCCCACCAGGCGGGCGCGGGTGGGATAGACATTGTCCGTTTCCGTATCCAGCGAAACAAAGCCGGCTTTTTTGATCGCGGACACGAGGTCGCGGAGCTCTTCCTCGCCGGCAATGGCCTTGTAGACTTTTTTGGATGTTTGGGGCTGTTTCATGTATTCAGAGACGAGCGAGGTGAACCCCAACTCCTGGAAAACCCTGACGACTTCGCTGGTGACGGGTTCGGAAATCTCGAAAAGTTCCGGGTCGAAGGCGACATCCAAGTTTTTTTCGATCGTCACTAATTCGCGGCTCATTTCCAGGCGGTCCATATTTTGCTCGATCTTTTCCCTGAGCCTGGGGTTCTTCATTTTCTCGAGGTTCTTCAAGAGATTGGCCAAGGAGCCGTACTCGCCGATCAGGGATTTCGCTGTTTTTTCGCCGATCCCCGGCACTCCCGGGACGTTGTCCGAGGGATCGCCCCAGAGGGAAAGGACATCGACGATCTGGACAGGGAGCACCCCGAAGATTTCCTTGACCTTGGCTTCGTCCAGGGTGAGCTCTTTGGCAGGATTATAGACCCGGATCGCCGGGCCCACCAGCTGCAGAAGATCCTTGTCGGTCGAGACGATGACGGACAGGAATTTTTTGGCGGCCGCCTTTTTGGCCAGGCTGCCCAGGACGTCGTCGGCCTCGTAGTCCTGGTCCTCGAAAACCGGGATGCGGAGCGCCCGGATGACCTCTTTCAGTTTGGGAATTTGCTTGACCAGGTCGTCCGGCATAGGCTTGCGATGGGCCTTGTACTCTTTGAAGACTGCATGGCGCAACTTGGGACCGGGCGTATCGAAGACGATGCCGAGATACTCCGGCTTTTCTTGTTCGAGCAGCTTTCTGAGCGTGATGATGAACCCGTAGATGGCGTTCGTCGGGAAGCCCTGAGAATTCGAGAGCCGGCGGATGGCGTAAAAGGAGCGATAAAGGAGCGAGTTGCCGTCGATCAGGATGAGTTTTTTTCCGCTCATGCCGTGGGCTTGAGAAGTTGGTGGTCGAGCTTGCCGCTGTTGATGTCGTTCAGCACAGACTGATGCAGGTCTTTGAGTAGGCGTGCCACCTTATCTTTAAAACCCGGCAGATTCAAAAACTGGGAGTAGGAGGCCTTCTGGGAATAGACGATCTTCCCGGAGAGATAGACCAGGGTTTCCACGAACTGGACCGCCAGGCCCTTGTCCTGGGTTTGGACGAGCAGCTCCAAGCCGTGATACGTGATTTCCGAGCTGTAGCCAATCATAATGCTTCATTATTAATCTCTTTGCCGGAATAATCAAGAGGGAAGGCTCGGACTGATTGGCTCAAAAAGAGAGCTTTGGTAAGGGACTCGCTCCCTAGCGGGTTTTTTCACGCCATAAAAAATTCGACTTTTTCGGCGGCTGCGTTTCTCGCATGCTCAAAAATCGGGATAAAAGGATATCCTTGTCCACACTTCGGGCTGTCCGTTTTATGGTCCTAGCACAAACATTCTCGCCGGCCTCAAGGAGGCTTCCCTCAAAAGCCGAATTTTTTAGGCTAAATCCCTCAAGGTCGCTTCGTCCCTTACCAAAGCTCTCCGCATCGTTTTTTCTCGCCAATCCGTCCTCGCCCGACACGCCGGAATTAGGCCTAAATGACACATAAATATAGATATTATATAGGATTTCTGTAGTATGAACGACATGGGGAAAAGGATCGGGGCGCGGGCAACTCAATAGAAATCAGATAGATGGAAGACAGTTCATCCCGGGACGGGGCGGCCGGACGGCCGAATTGTTGACAAACGAGGGCAAATTGATATAATAGGTCGAACTTCTCGTGGAAAAAAGGCGATGATCATCGATATCGATAGGCTGCCCAAAGACGGGCTGAAGCTCGTCCGGAATTTCGATTTTCCGAGCTTCGACCTGGTGGAGGAGGAGGCTGTCTTTCTTCAGCCGGTCCATGCCGAGCTGACGGTCAAAAGGGTCGGCGACGAGGTCCTGGTCAAAGGCCGGATCACGACCTGTCTGAGCTTTGTCTGCAGCCGGTGCCTGACGCCCTTTGAGTTTCCGATAGATTCCAAGTTTGACCTGCTTTTTCTCCCCGAGGACGTCCACGAGATGAAGGATGAGCTGGACGAGGAAGACCTCGACAGGCTGTTCTATCAAAGCCGTCAAATCGATATCCGGGAGGTCATTTTAGAGCAGCTGAACCTGACCTTTCCCGTCAAGCCTCTCTGCGCCGAGACCTGCCAGGGCATCTGTGCGGTCTGCGGCCAGATCCGGCACGGCGGCAAGTGCGGCTGTCTGGTCAAGGAATCCGATGCCCGATTGGAAAAATTAAAAAATTTTGTGAAAGATAAGAGTTAAATGCCTAACCCAAAACGACGACACTCTCATTCCCGAAAAGGACGTCGCAGGGCGCAGGACGCTCTTGTGATCCCTTCCTTTTCCTTGTGTCCCAACTGCGGGACCCCGAAGCTGCCGCATCGGGCCTGCCCGGAGTGCGGGTACTATCGCGGCCGGCAGGTCATCAAAGAAGCCGAAGAATAACCGGGGATTCACGATGAAATTCGCCGTCGATGAGACGGGGGGAGAAAAAGCGTCAATGATCTTCCAGGACAAGGTGTCTTTGATCACCGGTGCGTCCCAGGGAATCGGAGAGGCGATCGCCCTTGAATTCGCCAAGGCCGGAGCGACCGTTGCCTTGGTGGATATTAAGAAGCCGAAACTGGAGGACGTCGCCCGCCGGGTCGCGGCGATGGGCGGGAAGGCCGCCGTCTATGAGACGGATGTATCCAAGCTGGACCAGGCGACGGGCGTCGTGGATGCCGTCATCAAGGCTTTCGGCAGAATCGACCATCTTGTTAACAACGCCGGCATCACCCGGGACACTCTTTTAATGCGCATGAAGGAGGATGATTGGGATGCCGTCATCGCCGTCAACCTCAAGGGCGCTTTTAATTTTTCCAAGGCGGTCGTCAGGCACATGGTCGGCCGGCGCGGCGGAAGGATCGTCAACCTCGCCTCAGTGGTCGGGCTGATGGGGAACGCGGGGCAGTCCAACTATGCGGCCTCCAAGGCCGGGCTGATCGGCTTCAGCAAGTCGCTGGCCCGGGAGGTCGGCTCCCGCGGCATCACGGTCAACTGCGTCGCCCCGGGTTATATTGCGACGGCCATGACCGCCGGTCTTCCGGAGCAAGTCAAGAAAATGTTCATCGACCTCATCCCCATGCAGAGGTTCGGAGAGCCTCAGGAAGTGGCGCATGCGGTCAAATTCCTCTGTTCGGATGAAGCCGCCTATATCACGGGCCAAGTCCTCCATCTGAACGGCGGGATGTATATGTAGGAATTTCAAATTTAGAGGAGGTTAACATGGAAAGAGACGAATTATTTAAGAAAATGAAGGCGATCGTCGCGGATAAGCTGAGCATCAGTGAAGACCAGGTCACCGAAGGCGCCTCTTTCATCGAGGATCTGGGCGCAGACTCCCTCGACACCGTCGAATTGGTCATGGCTCTTGAAGATGAATTCGGGCTGGACATCCCGGATGAGGAAGCCGAGAAGCTGACCACGGTCGGCAAGGCGATGGATTACATTGTGAGCCATGTCTCTTAATCCGGGTGAACAGAATCGAGCATCGAAGCGAAGGGTTGTCATAACGGGGATTGGCCTCATCTCTCCCCTGGGCGTTGGGACCCAGAAAAACTGGGACGCGCTCCTGGCCGGCCAAAGCGGCATCGGCCCGATATCCAGGTTCGACGCCTCCCGCTTTTCGACCAAGATCGCCGGCGAAGCCGGGGATTTTAACCCGCTCGATTTCATCGATCGAAAAGAGGCCAAGAAAATGGACCTCTTTATCCAATTCGCGCTGGCGGCCGCCCAGTTGGCCGTTGAAGATGCGGCGATTCCTCCCTCTGCCCTCGACAGCGACCGAGCCGGCGTTTATGTCGGGTCGGGCATCGGGGGCATCGGCGCCATCGAGGAAACGCACAAGGTTCTGCTCGAGAAAGGGCCGGGCCGCGTTTCGCCTTTCTTCCTGGTCTCGACGATCATTAACGAAGCGTCGGGCCGGATCTCCATCAGGTATAAGGCCAAGGGCCCGAACTCTGCGACGGCCACAGCCTGCTCTACGGGCACCCACGCCATCGGCGATTCCTGGCGCATCATCTCCAGAAACGAGGCCGACCTCATGCTCGCCGGCGGCGCCGAAGCCCCGATCACGCCGCTGGGCGTGGCGGGCTTTTGCGCGATGAAGGCGCTGTCGGAAAGAAACGACGAGCCCCAGAAGGCCTCGCGGCCGTTTGACGCCCGGCGCGACGGGTTTGTCATGGGCGAAGGGTCGGGCATCCTCCTGCTCGAAGAGCTCGGGCATGCCCTGCGGCGCGGGGCGAAAATTTATGCCGAAGTCGTGGGCTACGCGATGACGAGTGACGCTTACCATATTGCCGCTCCGGCCCCGGACGGCGATGGAGCAGCGCGGGTGATGCAGAAGGCCTTGGACGATGCGGGCATTCTCCCGACCGACATTCAATATATCAACGCCCACGGCACGTCCACGCCCTTCAATGACAAGATCGAGACGGCGGCGATCAAAAGAGTGTTCGGCGACCACGCCTACAAGATCGGCGTGAGTTCCACAAAATCCATGACGGGTCACTTGCTGGGAGCGACCGGCGGCGTGGAGGCGGGAATCACGGCCCTTTGCCTCGAAGGCCAGGTCATGACGCCGACCATCAATTATGAGCATCCGGACCCGGAGTGCGACCTGGACTACGTGCCCAACACGGCGCGCCCGGCCGGAATCATCTACGGTTTGAGCAATTCGTTCGGCTTCGGCGGGACCAACGCAGCCCTGATTTTTAAAAAGTTCGAAGACTAGCCCGGAATTCATTCCGGGAATGGGCGTTAGGAGATTGCTTTCTTTTATAACCATAGGAATTGACAATAGATTGATCAGGAGAACCGATTTTCGACGGGTCGTGTCGGACACTCTTGGAAGGGAACCCATGCTTAGGGTTCCCTTCCAACGGTCGCTTCGCTCCCTGCCTTCCTTCCAAGGAGCATCCGGTGATGAATTCATGGGGGGATGTTCCTTGGAGGGGTGGCAGGGCTGTCGGGTCTTCCGGCCGCCCGTTGGAGGGGGAACCTGTGAAAGGGTCCTCCTCCAAGAGTGTCCGGGGGGGCCCCCAAACCGTGCCGCCCGTCGGGTACAACCCTAGGAATTTCGGGCTCATTTTTCCCCCTAGCATTAAAAAAGAATTTCCATTAACATTAGGAATTCCCCCCCTTTTTTGAATACGGCGCGGGAGGGAAAATATTTGCCTTAAATATCTTATTGAAGAAAAAATTATGGGGAGGCAATTTTCATGAACATCCTTGTTTTTGTCAAGCGCGTCCCGGACACGGAATCAAAGATCAGGATCAACCGTGAAACCAACTCCATTGTCGAGGACAGCCTAAATTTCATCATCAGCCCCAACGATGAATACGCCGTCGAAGAGGCCCTCCGTTTGAGGGAGGCTAAGGGCGGCCGGGTGACGGTCATCGCGGCGGGGACGGAGGAATCTCTGGTGGTTCTGAAGAAATGCCTGGCCATGGGCGCCGACGAGGCGGTGCTTATCAAGGATGAAATGAAAGAGACCTATGATGGGCTGCGGATCGCCAAGATTCTGGCCGGGGCCGTCGAGAAGAAGTTCCCGGTCTATGACCTCCTGCTTTTCGGGAAGCAATCGATGGGCGCGGACAACGCCCAGGTCCCGTCCATGGTGGCGGAGAAGCTGGGCCTTCCCCAGGCCAATGTCGTGACCAAGCTCGAGATCGATGGAAACAAGGGAACCGCCCATCGGGAGATCGAAGGGGCCATGGAGAAAGTGACGTTCTCGCTGCCGGCCGTTGTCTCCGCCCAGAAAGGGTTGAACGAGCCGCGCTACGAGACTCTGAAGGGGATCATGGCGGCCAAAAGAAAGGCCATCCCTGTCCTGACTTTCGAGGAGCTGGGCCTAAGCCAGGAGGAAACCGCGCCGCAGGTCGAAGTGACCCGGCTCGACATGCCGCCGGTGCGCCGGGCCGGGAAGATCATTCCGGGGACTCCTGAAGAAGCGGCCAGGGAGCTGGTGAAGCTTCTGCACAACGAAGCCAAAGTGATCTGACATGGGGGAAAATATGGTCTTAGTCTTCATCGAAACGCGCGAAGGAAAAATCAAGAAAAGTTCCCTGGAAGCGCTTTCCGAGGCCAAAAGACGGGGCGATGAGCTCGGATCAGAAGTTGCGGCCGCCCTTCTCGGCTCGGTCATGGACTGTCTCAATCCTGACGTTTTTTCTTACGGCGCCGCAAAAGTCTTTCTGCTGGAGAATGCCCGGCTCGGTGCGTATTCATCCCAGGGCTATGCGGCGGCTCTCCACGAGCTGGCGCGGGAGCTTCAGCCGAAAGCGATATTTTTTGCCGCCACGGCGATGGGAAAAGACCTGGCGCCGAGGCTTGCCGCCAAGCTCGGTGTCGGCCTCGCCTCGGATTGCACAAAAGTGGCGGTCCAGGAGGGGAGGCTCGAGTTCACGCGGCCGATATACGCCGGAAAGGCCTTTCTCTCGATCAGGCTGAAATCTTCCCCGCAGCTGGCGACTTTGAGGCCGAACGTCTTTCCCCTCGCCCAGCCCCGGAATAAAACCGGCGAAGTGATCAAAAAAGAAGCGGCGATTGCCGAAGGTCAGATCAACGGCCAGGTCGCCGAAATATTTCGGGAAAAAGGCGAAGAGCTGGATGTCACCGAAGCGGAGGTCATCATTTCCGGAGGGAGGGGGATGAAAGGGCCCGAAAATTTTGCCCTGCTCAAGGAGCTTTCGGCTCTCATCCCGCGCTCGACCGTTGGCGCTTCGCGTTCGGCCGTTGATTCCGGCTGGATCGGGCACCAGAACCAGGTCGGGCAAACCGGGAAAACGGTTTCGCCCAATCTTTATATGGCCTTCGGTATCTCGGGGGCCATCCAGCACCTAGCGGGAATGTCCTCCTCCAAGTTTATCGTGGCCGTCAATAAAGATCCCGATGCGCCGATTTTCAAAGTGGCCGATTATGGGATTGTCGGCGATCTGTTTCAGGTGATCCCGCCCTTGAAGGAAGCGCTCGCAAAAGCCCTGTCCGAATAAGCTATTTTTCGGGGGGTTTGTCAGGGGCGGTCTGCAGCAACAGCTGGTTCTTTTCCGAGCGCTGTTCGCCGACGCTTGTCACATAGACCGCCGGGTCATCGACCACGGGGCATTTGTTTTCGCAGATCCCGCAGCCGATGCAAAGCTCGAGGTCGATGACCGGCGCCTTCTGCGTCGCCACCGTTCCATCGGGGAGCTTTGTCTCGACCATGACAAACTTGATGGCCTTGGGAGAGGTCGGGCAGTGTTCTTCGCAGACGATGCAGGGCCTTCCCAGGAAATAGGGAATGCACCGGTTTTTGTTGATCCAGGCTGTGCCGATCCGGACCTTGATCTTTTCCTCGATGGTCAGCTCCTTGATGGCCCCTGTCGGACAGACCTGGCTGCAGAGCGAGCAGTAGTATTCGCAGTAACCGATCTTCGGGACGAGCTTGGGCGTCCAGAGGCCTTCGGGGCCGGCCTCGGTCATCACCGGCTGCAGCCCGTTGGTCGGGCAGGCCTTCATGCATTCGGAACACTTGACGCACTTTTCCAGGAATTGTTTTTCCGGAAGCGCTCCCGGCGGCCGGATGAGCTTTTCGTGAGCGCGATTCACGGATTGCGAGATGCGGAAGAACGGCACGCTCAAAAAGGCCAGCACTGACGTCAGAATCAATTTTCTTCTTGTCAAGTCCACGGCCGGAGCCTTTTCCGGCGTTCCCTTGACCGGGAAGGTGATCGCCCTTGTCGGGCAAATGGCCGCGCATGTTTCGCAGTAAATGCATTCCGAGCTTTTCCAATCTTTGTCCGGCCAGGGATGGGCCTGGGTTTCACAGTGGAGCGTGCACAGGTTGCACTTGATACATTTGTGCTCGTCCACTTTCAGCTTGAAGATGTTCCAACGCGAGGCAAGCCCGAGGAAGGCGCCCAGCGGGCAGAGATAGCGGCACCAAAATCTCTCTCGAACCATGTTCAGAAGGACGATGGCGAGCAGGATCAGGCCGATGAAAAAGCCCTGCTGGAACGTGGCGTTGAGCGTCATCTTTTCAAAAACTTGGGTCAGGCCGTCTCCTAAACCGTTCAGGTGCAGGTTATAGAGGAAGCCGATCAGCATATAAAAGCCCTGGGAAAAAGCCGGGAGGACGCTCGTGGCCGTCGACCGGTACAGAAAGGACAGCGGGTCGAACAAGCCCACGAGGTCCAGGGTGAAGATGACGCTGATCAATATAAAAATCAGGATGAGATACTTCCAGCCCAGGCCGCCGGTGACGACTTTTCTGGGCCGGAGCAGCTTGGCTTTCTTAAAAAGAAACGAGAAGAACTGATGGATGGAGCCGAGCGGGCAGACCCATCCGCAGACGACCCTGCCCAACACGAGCGTAACCGCCAGCGTGATGATCGCCGGCACAAAAGACGCAAAAATCGCCCGGGAGGCGACGGCCGTGGCCAGGGCCAGAAGCGGGTCGAAGTGGAAAAAGATTTCGACGCGCCCGATATAATCTTTGCCGGCGAAGTGCGTTCCAAACAGGAGATACAGGAACAGCCCGAAAAAGCCGGCCTGGACCAGGATCCGGATAGCCTGAAGGGCTCGGTGTTTTTTAGACCGTTCTTTTTTCAATGCGGAGCTTCTCCAGCTGGAATTCTCCCAGCCCTCTCTCTTTGCCGAGGCGGAGGTAGAGCAGTTCCTGCGGCGGGATCTCCAGGAAGCTCGCCCCCATGGCGTCCACGGCGACGCAATCCACGCCGGCCGCAACCGTTTTCATCAGCTTGCTGTCGGACGGGCGGCCGCCCTGCGGACCGTTTCGGACAAGGATCCTGTAGGCGTCCAGGACCGTCAGCGTCGGCTTGAAAAACGCCGCCAGGTCGATCATGGCCTGGTCGAGTTTCTGATGAAGCTGGTTTCGGCTCCCGCCGATGGCCCCCAGCCAGTTCTTCATGCCCAGAGTAGCCCGGCACAGACTATGGTGCTTGACGATCGGCACGTTGATGATTTTGTCCGCTTCGACGAAATCCTGGATGACCTCCCATTCCTTCAGCCACTCGCCCTTGATCGCCATCTTTTTGAAGCGGCGCGGGTTGACAAAAGGGACATCGGCCCCGGCCGCTTTGGCCGCATCCTGGATGCCGGACCGGGCATAGCAGCGCTGCGCCTGGTTGGTCGTGTTGTCCATGACGATGACCTTCTTGGCTCCGGCGGCGCGGCTCATCTCGACCAGCGCCTTGATGACCTCGGGGTTGGTGCAGGCGGCCATCTCGGGGGTCCTGTCCCAGCCGATGTTGGGTTTGATCATCACCACGTCGCCCTTGGCTACGAACTTGTTCATTCCGCCCAGGGCGGCGATGGCTTCTTTGGTGATGGCCGCGGGCGAATTCCCCTGGACGTAGGCCAGGTCCGCCGTCCCGGTTTTCTGAGCGAGAAGGCCGGGCGCGATTTTGAGCAGGAGGCTCCCGAGAGCCATATCTTTTAAAAAGTCACGTCGATCCATGTCTGTTTATCCTTTGCCGAGCGATTGCATGTAAGCCATAATTCCTTCATAAATCCCCCGGGCGATCTGCTGCCGGTAGGCCCCGCTTTTCAGCCGCTGGGCCTCTTCCGGGTTGGACAGGTGCGAAACCTCGACCAGCACCGAAGGCATCTCGCTGCCGATGAGGACCCAGAACGGGCCTCCCTTTGTGCCCAGGTCCTTCACATTCGTGTAATTGCGGGAGAGATATTTTACCAGATTTTCCTGGATTTTCTGAGCCAGTTCTTTGGACTCGATGATCTTGCTGTTCTGGAGGATCTTCTTGATGATCTTGTCCATCTCGCCGATGGTCTTGGTCGTCGTGGCGTTTTCCCGGGCCGCCAGCTCATTGACGCCGGGGTCGGGGCTGAAATTGAGGAAGAACGTCTCGACGCCCCGGCGGTCTTTTTTCCGGAAGGCATTGACGTGGACGGAGATAAAAATATCGGCCTTGTTCTGGTTGGCAATGACCGTCCTGTTCTCGAGCGGCACATGGATGTCGGTTTCGCGGATCAAGATCACGTTCAGCTCGGTATTCGCGTTCAAAAGCTCTTTCAGGCGCAGCGAGATGTCGAGGGCCGTGTCCTTTTCCTGCTGTCCGAGGGAATCCAGACAGCCCGGGTCCGAGCCGCCGTGTCCCGGGTCGATGACGATGGTCTTGATCCCCAGCCCGAGCTGACGGGCCATGCTGTAACCGGATTTCGCGGGCTGGGCGGGCTGGGGAAGCTTCTCTGTGGGAGCCGCGGCCGTTGGCGGCGTCCCCGTGCGCGGGTAAATATCAATCACGACACGGAAGGGATCGAGGACGTGGAACACCTGGTAACGCTCAACTTTAGAGAAGTCCACTTCAGCCACGACCCGGACCGTGGAGGGATTTTTCTGGGAGATCCGGACGAGGCTGATGTAGTCGCATTTGACGGGAATGGCCTCTTCGCGAAGGATGGGATTCAGCTTGGCCTGGTAGATATCGACGTAGATCCGCTGGGGGTCGCCGAGTTCGGCGGAAAAGTATTCCCGGAGGGCCCCGACGTCCACGACGATCCGGGTGAAATTGGGATGCGTGTAGTGGCGGAGATTGTAGACCTCGGCCGGCGGAGCCTGGGCTCGGGCCGGTGAGAAGAAGGCCGGGGAAAGGGAGAACAAGGTGAGCAGGATAGCCGCTGTCTGTTTGTGTCTCAATTCCTATTAATTATATCAATTCTCTAAAGTTTAGCCAAATGCGGCGGTCAGGCCCCATACTTCTTGAGCTTGCCGGCATGGGCCAGCATCAAGGGCATGGCGTAGAGCGACGGGAACCGGCCGAGCAGGCCCTGGGCGCATTCCCGCTCGGTGAAGACCCCCATGTTGTCCGGAAGGGCCGTGGGAGAGACGAGCAGGAAGGGATTGGGATGCCAGGAATGCCCTTTGAGCAGGGACGGTGTCGAATGGTCGGACGTGATGACGAGAACATCGGGCTTGAGGGCCTCGAGGCGGGGGATGAATTTGTCGATTTCTTCGATGGCCCGGACCTTGGCCTCGAAATTGCCGTCCTCTCCGGCCGCATCCGTTTTTTTGTAATGGACATAGAAAAAGTCGTGCTCTTTGAACTGGGCTTCGAGCGTATCGAAGAGATCGTGCGTCTCCGGCCCGACGTTGCAGGTCGTCATGCCCAGGAGGCGGGCCAGGCCTTTGTACATCGGATAGTTGGCGATAGCCGCGGGCCTGAGCTTGTAGAGGTCCTGCATCTGGGGAATGGAGGGCTGGAGCGAGAAGCCGCGGAGCAGGGCCGTGTTCGCGGCCGGCTCGTCTTTGAGGATCTTGGTCACCTCATCGATGAACCGGTTGACGACCTGGGCGGCTTTGGCGGCGTCGGGGGCGAGGCCTTTCGCCTGAACGGGGGGCTTGTGGTCCTTCTGGGGGTCGGCATCCGTCAGGGCGTCGGCGAGGCCCGCTGTGCGGAAGCGCGCCACGAACCGGTGCTCTTTTCCGGGAAAAAGCGTGATTTCCGGGTCTTTTTGCGAGGACAGCGCCCTGTTCAGCACGCCGCAAAGGCGTTCGCATTCGCTCGTCGGGATTCGTCCTGCCCGGCGGTCGGTGATCAGGCCGCCTTTGAGCGTGGCGAAATTGCCCCGGGCGACCAGGTCCCCTTCCCGGACTTCGACGTCCGAACCGAGCGCTTCCAGGATGCCCCGGCCGAGCTGGTAGCGGAGCGGATCATAGCCGAAAAGGGCGAGATGCGACGGACCGCTGCCGGGCGTGATGCCCATGAAAACGGGGTCCGTGACGCCGCAGCAGGCGTTCAAGGCCAGCCGGTCCAGGTTGTGGGTTGCGGCCGCCTCGAGCTCGGTTTTTCCCTGGACGGGCAAGCCGCCCAGCCCGTCAATGACCAGCAGGATGATCTTGGAGTCCGTTTGCACCGAAAGTTCTTTGGCGATATCTTCCCAGTTCATAGCGGATTAACTATAAAAGAACCCGCCCCCCCTGTCAAATTCAGCCCGATCCTTCGGGCGTGCGCGGCTGGGGTGTTAAAGGAAAGCTGGATTTGGACCTCATCCGGTCGCCGGCTAAAACCGCGCCCCCACGCTGAACCCGCCGGGGACGATGCTGAAAAACCATGTGCGTTCCGACGGCTCCCACAAAGGGGCGCCTGGCCTTCCTAAATACCTGATTTCATAATTTTCCAAATCGCGGACCGCGCGGCGCGGCTGCGTATAGATGTTGAGGAGCGAGACGGCTTCGCTGGTGGCGAAGGTTATGACCCCGTCGTACCAAGGCCGATGGAAGGCGGCCGCCGTCACGACCCCCGCAACGGCGTTGACGCCGAGGTTCAGCAGATGGGTCAGCCAGCCCCTTCCTTCTTCCTCCCGCTGGGCGCATCGGCGGAGGAGTTCCTCGGCCTTCTGAAGCTTCATCAGGCGCTCCGCCGGCGTGTCCTCCGGCATCGACCGCAGCTTGTTAGGGCCGTACGCCGGAAGGAAGGGGTTGATCAATAGGCCGCCGGCCCCCAGGGCACAGGTTGCGCCTCCCACGAGCATGTCCTCGGCAAAGCCCCTGTCGTGGACCTTCCGGGAACCCTGGGCGTCCTCGACTACCTTGACATCGTTCCAGTGGGCTCCGGCCAGGATCCCCTGGACAACGGCCCCCGCCGAATAGGCGGATATCCAGCCATACCACCAGGTCCTGGCCGCCGGCTGTGCCGAAGACAGCGCTTTCTCGACAAAGCCGAGCCGCTCCTTCACCTGCTCATCAGGAAGCGTATTTTGACTCTGGGCAAAGGCTGCGCTCAATGAGACGAACACTGTGAAGAACACCAGGCAGGAAGATTGTTTCAGGTTTCGAATGGTTAGACCCCCTTTATGGATAGAAAATTCGTTTTGACGATGCGCCCTTTATCTGCTCTTTCAGCATGGAAAACGGGCTGACCATCACGAAAACTATATAGGCCGGCTGGTGGACGATGTCAAGGAAAGAAAAAATACATCTCGACCTAGCGCTTCGCCCCTTGTCGGCGAGCAGCGGCTCTGATAAAATCTATGCATGAATAAAGTCCTCGTCCTCGATTTCGGCTCGCAGTACACCCAGCTCATCGCCCGCAAGATCCGCGAGCTCGGCATTTACTCGGAAATTTTTCCCTTCGATGCGTCCATCTCCAGGATCAAAAAAGAGCGGGCTTCAGCCCTTGTCCTCTCCGGCGGACCCCAGAGCGTTTATGAAAAAGGCGCGCCTCTTCCCTCCAAAGAAATTTTCGAACTGGGAATCCCGGTCCTGGGCATCTGCTATGGGCTGCAGCTCGCGGCCTACCTGCTCGGCGGCGAAGTGAAGCCGTCCTCGAAGCGTGAATACGGCTTTGCCTCGCTCCATATTCTAGACAGGCGGGGACTGCTGTCCGGAGTTAAGGATTCGAAGCAGGTCTGGATGAGCCACGGCGACCGCCTGGAAAAAGTCCCGCCGGGATTCTGCGTTACCGGCCGGACATCCAACACCAAGGCGGCCGCCGTCGAAAATTCCGGGCGCCGCATCTACGGCGTCCAGTTCCACCCCGAAGTCATTCATACCAAGGAGGGCAAGAAGATCCTGGGCAATTTCCTGTTCAAGCTGGCCGGTCTCACGCCCGACTGGAACATGAGCTCTTTTATCGAGCGGAAGGCCGCCGAAATCCGGTGCCTCGTCGGCCGAGAAAATGTCATCTGCGGCCTGAGCGGCGGCGTCGATTCGCTCGTCGCCTCGCTCATCATCCATAAAGCGATCGGCCGCCGCCTCACCTGCATCTTCGTCGATAACGGCCTTCTCCGCAAAGGCCAGTACCATGATCTCATGAATAAATTCCGGAAAAGGCTTTCCCTCAATGTCGAAGGCGTGGATGCCGCCGACGAGTTTGTCAACGCTCTGCGCGGCGTCACTTCGCCCGAGCGGAAGCGGAAGATCATCGGCGGCCTGTTCATCCGGATCTTCGAGCGCGAGGCCCGCAAGATCGGCGGCGTCAAATATCTCGCCCAGGGTACGATCTATCCCGATGTCATCGAGAGCAACCCGGTTAAGGGGCCGTCCTCGACGATCAAATCCCATCACAATGTCGGCGGGCTTCCCAAGGACCTCAAGTTCACGCTGGTCGAGCCGCTCAAGGAGCTTTTCAAAGACGAAGTGCGCGCTCTAGGCCTGGACCTGGGGGTGGACAAGGATTTCATCGATCAGCACCCGTTCCCCGGACCGGGTCTGGCCGTGCGCATCGTCGGCGAAGTCAACCGCGCCAGCCTCGACATCCTGCGCAACGCAGACGAGATCGTCATCGAGGAAACCCGGAAAGCCGGAATCTATCATAGATTGTGGCAGGCCTTTGCCGTCCTCCTTCCGGTGAAGTCGGTGGGAGTGATGGGCGACCAGCGGACCTACCAGAGGGTCGTCGTTGTCCGCCTCGTCCAGAGCGTGGACGGGATGACCGCCAACTGGTTCCCCGCCGCTCCCGAGCTTCTCTCCCGCATCTCGACGCGGATCGTCAACGAGGTCAAAGGCGTCAACCGCGTCGTTTATGATGTGACGACCAAGCCGCCGGGCACGATTGAATGGGAATAAGATGCCGCAGAGTTTCATCCATCTTCACAACCATTCCGAGTACAGCATCCTGGACGGCGCAATCCGCATCGCGGACCTTGCCGATGCCGCCTTCAAGCACAAAATGCCGGCCGTGGCCCTTACCGACCACGGCAATATATTTGGAGCCGTCAGCTTTTTCAAAGAGGCGAACAACAAGGGGATCAAGCCCATCCTCGGCTGCGAAGTCTATGTGGCGCCCAGGAGCCGGTTCGAGAAAAAGGCGGGCGCCCAGGAATCCGTCCACTTCCATCTGCTGTTGCTCGTCAAGAATGAAAAAGGCTATAAGAACCTCTGCCACCTGATCACAAAAGGTTACCTGGAAGGCTTTTATTACAGACCGCGCATCGATAAAGAACTCCTCTCTCAGCACAGCGAAGGCCTGACCGCCCTGTCCAGCTGCTTGAAGGGCGAGGTCTCTTTCCTCTTGGGGAGGGGTCTTGAGAAAGACGCCGAAGAAGCGGCCGCCCAGTATGCATCTATTTTTTCCCATGGAAATTTTTATATCGAGCTCCAGGACCACGGCCTGAAACCTCAGCAGGAGGTCAACCCCCAGCTCGTCCGCCTGGCCCGCAAGTTGAATCTGCCGCTGGTCGCGACCAACGACGTCCACTATTATCACAAGGACGATGCCGAGAGCCACGAAGTGCTCCTCTGCATCCAGACCAATAAGAAGATCAGCGATCAGGACCGGATCCGTTTCGGGACGACCGAATTTTATTTTAAGTCCGGCGAGGAGATGGCCCGGCTCTTCCGCGAAGTCCCGGAGGCCATTGGCAACACGGCCAGGATCGCCTCCGAATGCGAGTTCCATTTCCCCTCCCACGGCTATTTCCTGCCCCAGTTCAAGCCGCCCCAAGGAAAGACCCTGAAAGAATTTTTTGAGGAAGCCGCCCGGACGGGGTTTGACGAGCGGATGCAGGCGCTGAGCGGGAAGAGGGAGAAAGGCCTGCTCTCCTATCCCCTCGAGGATTACCAAGAGCGTTTGGAAAGAGAGATCAAGCTCATCGAGAAGATGGGGTTCGAAGGATATTTCCTGATCGTCTGGGACCTGATCCATATGGCTCGGGACAATGGGATCCCTGTCGGGCCCGGGCGGGGGTCGGCGGCCGGAAGCCTGTTGGCCTACAGCCTGGGCATCACGGACATCGACCCCTTGGAGTACGACCTCCTCTTCGAGCGGTTCTTGAATCCCGAACGAATCAGCCTGCCGGATATCGACATCGACTTCTGCGGCCGGCGTCGGGAAGAAGTCATCGCCTATGTCACCAATAAATACGGGCAGGAAAATGTCTGCCAGATCATCACCTTTGGGACCATGGCGGCGCGGGCGGCGATCCGGGACGTCGGCCGGGCGCTCGAAGTGCCGCTGCCGGAAGTGGACCGCATCGCCAAGATGATCCCCCTGGGTCCCGACGTCAAGATCGAGAAGGCGATCGAATCCGTCCCTCAACTCAAAGAGCTCCGCGATAAGAACACGAAGATCGCTCACCTCCTATCCATCGCCCAGAAGGTGGAGGGCCAGGTCCGGCATCCATCGATCCACGCGGCGGGGATCGTCATCACGCCCAAGCCTCTGATCGAGTACCTGCCGCTCTACCAATCGGTCAAGGGCGAAATCACGACCCAATTTCCGATGGAAGATATCGAAGCCATCGGCCTCCTCAAGATGGACCTGCTGGGCCTGCGCAACCTGACCGTCATCCAGGATGCGCTCGAGCTCATCGAAAAGGACTGCGGCGAAAAGATCGACATGAAGAACCTGCCGCCCGACGACGAAAGGACGTTCGACCTGTTCAAGGCAGGAAACACCGACGGGGTGTTCCAGTTCGAAAGCCACGGTATGAAGGAGCTGCTGCGGAGCTACAGGCCGGACAATTTTCGCGACCTGATCGCCCTGAACGCCCTCTACCGGCCCGGCCCGCTCAAGAGCGGGATGACGGCGGACTTCGTCAAGCGCAAACACCATCCCGAGCAGATCGCCTACGAAATCCCTGAGCTCGAGCCCGTCCTCAAGGAAACGCGGGGCATCATCGTCTATCAAGAGCAAGTCATGAAGATCGCCACAGAGCTGGCGGGCTTCAGCCTGGCCGAGGCCGACATGCTGCGCAAGGCCATGGGCAAGAAGGTGGGCGAGATCATGAGGGCGCAAAAGCAGAACTTCATCCAGGGCGCCAAAAAGAAGAAGATCATCACCCAGGAGAAGGCGACAAAGATCTTCGAGCAGATCAAGAATTTCGCCGAGTATGGGTTCAACAAATCCCACAGTGCGGCCTATGCGGCGCTCGCCTACCAGACGGCCTACCTCAAGGCCCATTATCCCCTGCATTTCATGGCCGCCCTGCTCACGTCCGAGGCCGAGCGCGGGGCGACCCCGCAGGTCGTGAAGTACATCAACGAGTGCCAGGAGATGGGCATCGCCGTCCTGCCCCCCGACATCAACGAGAGCGATTTCAATTTTACCGTGTCCAAGGCCGGCGTCCGGTTCGGCCTGGCCGCCGTCAAAAATGTCGGTGAGGCCGCGGCCCGCGGCTTGGTCCAGGTCCGGGGGCAAAACGGCAAATTCCAGACGCCGTTCGACGTGGGCCGCGACGCCGACAGCCGCATCATCAACCGGAAAGTGCTGGAGAGCCTGATCAAGGCCGGCGCCTTTGATTCTCTGGGCTGGCCCCGCTCCCAGTGCTTCCATTTGATCGACAAGATCATCGAACACGCCCACGATGTCTTGAAGGCAAAGACGGCGAAGCAGAACCTGCTCTTCGGCGGCGGTGCGCTGGAGCCCCCGGCCGTTCCCGCCGAAGTCAAGAGCATGCGCGAATGGGACGAGTCGCTGCTCCTGTCTTATGAAAAAGACGCCGTCGGCTTTTACATCACGGGCCATCCTCTCAGCCAGTTCCGGAAGAACCTCCGCCGGCTGATTTCGCATACGGTCAGCGAGCTGGATGACGAGAAAGATTTCAACAGCGAGGTGCGGCTGGCCGGGATCATCCAGGAGTTTAAAACGACCAAGACCAGAAAAGACGAACCGATGGCCCTGTTCTCCCTCGAAGATATGAGCGGCCGAGTGGAGGTCGTGGCCTTCCCCGAGGCCTTCCGCAGGAACCGGGAGTATCTTCACGAAGACATGCTGGTCTGGCTCAAGGGAAAATTCCTGGGCGAAGGGGAAAGCCGCAAAATCCACTTGAGCCATGTCATGCCCCTGACCGAGGCCTTTCAGAAACAGGCCAAACGAATGGTTGTGCGGATCTTCGTGCCCGGCATGGAAGAGTCCATACTGCAGGAACTGAAGGAGATCCTGGACAAGAATGCCGGCGAGTGTCCGGTGTTTTTCGAGCTCGAGACGCCCCACGCCTATCGGCTGGTCGCCCAGTCGGTCGAGGTCAAAGGGGTCCTGCCCTCCGAGGAGCTGACCAAGACGATCCAGAACCTGCTGGGCGAAGACACCGTTTATATTGAGTACTAGGCTCGGGGGAACGACCTTGCTCCCTATCGGGATTTTTGACGCCATAAAACTTTCGGCTTTTTCGGCGTCCCGGAACTCGCATCTGATATTGCGGCGTCTATAAATGTTCGTGTTTAAAAATTGGCGCTTTTCATCGGATTGAGCAAGCTCAATACACCCGCCGCCGGCCTCCTTCGGAGGCTTCCCGAAAAAGCCGAAAGTTTTAGGCTAAATCCCCTCATGGTCGCAACGGCCGTTTCCCCTCGCCTTGCCAAAAAAATAAAATGAGTTTGTCTCCTCAAAACCAAAAGTTTATAATTTAGGGGCAGGTTTACCATGGCCTATAAAGTGATCGTTGCCGACAGTTCGCCGTCCGCGCAGAGGGCGGTGCAGCTGGCCCTGCCGGAGCCGGAGTTCGAGATCCATATGTTCGGTGACGGATGGAAGGTCATCCAGGCCCTCCCCGACATCAACCCCGACGCGGTGTTGCTGAGCCTGCAGCTCCCGTCCATGGACGGCTATGATGTCGGGCTTTATATCAGGACCCAGGAAGCGCTCAACCAGTGCGCGCTGATCTTGATGCGGGGGGCGTTCGAGGCGCTCGATTTGCGAAAAATTTCTCCCGTCAGTTACGACGGGCTCATCCAGAAGCCATTTGATTCGGAAAGCTTGTCGAAAATGGTCGGCGAGGCCCTGGACAGGAAAAAAGATATTCCCTCGCTTCCGGAAGAGCCCGTTCTTGAAGACATCCCAGTGCCGGAGCATCCCCCGGAAGACATCCCCTCGGTGACTCCCGAATGGATGAGCGACCTGGAAAAGAAAATCCACGAAGTCGTCAAAAAAGAGATCCGAAAAAGCACGGATGAGCTGGAACACTGGACGCGGGAGATCGTCTCTTCAGAATTCAAGAAGATGCTGGTCGAGGAACTCAAGGCGACCGAAAAGAAATAAGCGTCGGCACATGAAATTCAAGCCCATCCTTCACCGTGTCGAAAGCTGCCTTTCGACGAACGACCTGGCCCGGCGGCTGGCCGGGGAAGGAGCGCCCGAGGGGACGGCGGTCGTCGCGGGAGAGCAGACGGCGGGTCGTGGAACGAAGGGCCGCAGCTGGTATTCGGCCCGGAACAAGGGGCTTTATGTCTCCGTGATACTTCGCCCCCGCTTGCCGAAGATCTTGCTTCTCCCTCTCGTGGCCGGGCTTGGCGCCCGGGAGGCCATCGACAACGCGCACGGCCTGGATGTTCTGCTTCGCTGGCCCAATGATTTGGTTTGGCAGGGCAAAAAGCTGGGCGGCATCCTCTGCGAAAGCGGCTTCCTGGGAAGTGAACCGGATTTTGCCGTCCTCGGTATCGGCATCAACATCAACCATCAGCAAGATGATTTTCCGCCGGACATCCGTGCCCTGGCGACATCCATAAGAATCGCTGCCGGGAAAGCCGGCGACCCGGAGGCGCTTTTGCCAAAGCTTTTAGAAAGCCTGGCAAACTGGTATGATGTGTTTTGTCGAGGGGAGCGGCGGGCGATCATTGGTTCCTTCGAAGCGCACTCGGCTTTGCACAGAGGAGGCGGGATTCAGGTGCTGGTGGACGAACGGCTTTTTTCCGGGATATATCAAGGCCTCGACCCGGATGGCAGCCTGTTGTTCGAGGACCAGACTGGTTGTCATCGGTTTCATTCGGCCGAGGTTATTAAGATATTATAATTTGCGTTGTCATCGCCAACGAAGCGCGGCGATCGCCTCTGCCGCGCGATAGACAGGGGAGTGACACGGTGCAAGGCGCTTGGCAACGACAGAGCGAAGGAGAATGATCATGCTGTTGGCCCTGGACATCGGCAACACCACGGTCGCCGTCGGGATCTTCGACGGCAAAAATTTGGTCGGAAACTGGAAAGTCCGTTCGGATAAGGATCAGACATGCGATGAATACGGTATCATTCTCCTCAACCTGTTAAACTTCGCGGGGCAGGAGCCTTCCGCCGTGAGCGCCGTGATTATCTCGAGCGTCGTCCCGCCGCTGACGCCGATCTTCCAGACCCTGAGCCATAACTTCTTTCATATCAAGGCGTTGGTAGTAGGACCGGGGCTGCGGACCGGCATGCCCATCCTCTATGAAGCGCCGCTTGAAGTCGGCGCAGACCGGGTGGTTGCGGCCGTGGCGGCCTACGAAAAAATCGGGGGTCCCTGCATCGTCGTGGATTTCGGCACGGCCACGACGTTCGACGCCGTCTCCGCGAAGGGGGAATACATCGGCGGAGCGATCGCGCCCGGCATCCAGATCTCGGCCGAGGCGCTTTATTTGAAGACGGCCAAGCTGCCGCGCATCGAGATCCGGAAGCCGCCCAAGACAATCGGCAAGACGACCGTCACGAGCATGCAATCCGGTCTTTACTTTGGCTATGTCGGGCTGGTCTCGAACATCATCCATGAAATCAAAAAAGAGCTGGGCGAGGAGGCCAAGGTCATCGCCACGGGCGGTTTTGGCGAACAGATCAGCGGAGAGGTCGGGTCGATTCAAGCCTATGAACCGCACCTGGTCCTGGACGGGCTGAGGATTATCTATGAGCGCAACAGGTCCTGACTCATGATTTCCGAAGACCTGGAGCAGAGCCTTTATTTCCAGAAAATCGCCCGCGATTTCCTAGCGCGGCGCGGCGCGCCGTTCTTTCTCTCCGCGAAAGACATCGATTTGATTTCTTCCTGGGAGGAGGCGGGCATTCCGCTGCCGGTCGTCTTGGAAGGGATCGAAAAGGCCTTTGACGGCTACCGCCTCAGGCAGCGCAAAGCCGATAAGGTCCTTTCCCTTTCGTTCTGCAGCGTCCAGGTGTCGAAAGCGTTTCAACAACACCGCGAGCGAAGGGTCGGCGGCAGCCGAAAAGACGTTCCCAGGCAGAAAAAACGCGGCCGGCTTCAAGCGGAGATCGAGAAGTTTCTGGCTCATCTCCCGACCGAGGTCCAATTCTTGAAAGAGATCTATCAAGAAGCGCGCCAAAAAATAGCCGGGACGGAGGCCATCGATGAGGCGATGGAAGATCTTGATGGACGCGTCGAAAGGCTTCTTCTGGCCGGCGCCGCCGAGGAAGACAGGGAACGCGTGAAAAAAGAAATCCGGGCGGACGGGAGGCGCCTGGCCAAGGAAGAACTGACCCGAGTCATGAGCATCCAGCTTGTCCGGCATCTTCGGAACAAATATAAAATTCCCTATCTCTCGCCGTTTTACTATTGACCATGTCACTATCCATCGACGAGCGCATTCTGGACCTGCTGCGGAGAAAAAGGCAGGGATTGAGCCTCCAGCATATTTTCAAAGAGCTCAAGATCCAGCGCAAGGAAAGGGCCAAAGTCGCGGCCGGCCTGAAAAAGCTGGAAGGCCAAGGCCTCATCCGGATCGTCAAAAACCGTTTCTGTCTTCCTGTTCAGACCGACATCATCCGGGGCAAGTTTGTGACGACGGGACGGGGGTTCGGGTTTGTGGCGCCCGAAGGCGGGGCCATGGAGGACATTTTTGTCCCCGCCCGGTTTGCCAAAAGCGCGATCCAGGGCGATATTGTCGAGGTCCTCTATAAGGAAAAGGGCAAAAAGGGGAAGCCCGAAGGAAAAGTCGTCCGCATCCTCAAGAAGGAGAAGAAGACAATCCTGGGGATTTATGCCGAGCGTTTCGGCCGGCCCAGCCTCATTCCTTTTGACACGCCCTTATCCGCCGAGATTCCCCTTACCTCCCGCGGCTCTTTGTTCCCCCCGCCCGGCGCGATCGTTGCCGTGGACAGGAGCAGCCTGGCTTTGGTCGAGGTTTTCGGGATGCCCGATGATCCGGGCATCGATACAAAGGTCATCATCCGGAAATATGGGCTGGCCGTGGATTTTTCAAAGGAGACGCTGGCCGAGGCAGAGGAGGTTGCCGCCAAACTCGGAGCGGGGCAGGAAGAAGGGCGGCAGGATTACCGCGGCTGGACGACGTTTACCATCGACGGCGAAAATGCCCAGGACTTTGACGATGCCGTGAGCATCCGGACGCTCGAAAACGGAAATTTTCTGCTCGGCGTTCACATCGCCGACGTCTCCCATTATGTCCAACCCGGCTTGGCGCTTGATCAAGAAGCCTTTGAGCGCGGGACGAGCGTTTACCTTCCCGATTTGACTCTGCCCATGCTTCCCGAAAAGCTGTCCAACGATATCTGCAGCCTCAGGCCGCGCCAAGATCGGCTGACGGTCTCAGCGCTTCTAGAGGTCGAGGCCTCCGGCTCCGTGAGGCGGGCGGAATTCCATCTGTCGCAAATCCGGACCGCGGAACGGCTGACTTACACAGCCGTCTTTAAAATCTTTGAGGGTGATGAGGCCGAGAGAAAAAGATATGCCCGGCTCGTTCCCGACCTGCTTCTCATGCGGGAGTTGGCCCGCATACTCAGGAGGAAAAGGGTCGCCGAAGGCAGCCTGGATTTTGACCTGCTCGAGCCGGAACTCGTCTATCGGGAAGGCCGACTGGATTCTATCGCCACATTCGCCCAAAATGAAGCCCACAAGGTCATTGAGGAATTCATGGTCGCGGCCAATGTGGCCGTGGCCACCACGCTCAGCCGGCGGCAGATTCCTTCCCTTCATAGAATCCATCCCCGGCCGGCAGTCGCGGACCTGGAGAAACTCCGAGAGACGCTCGCCCATTTCAACATTTTCCTGCCCAAGCCCGAATCGATCGAGTCCAAGGACCTGCAGCGCGCGATCGCGGCGGGCGTGGGAAAACCCGAAGAAAAGTTCGTCAATGTCCAGGTGCTCAGGGCGCTGCGCTTGGCTCAGTATTCCGAGGAGAATGAAGGTCATTACGGCCTGGCCGAGGAGGAATACACCCACTTTACATCTCCCATCAGGCGCTACCCGGATTTGGTCGTCCACCGCATTTTGAATGAGGCGATCCGGGGGAAGCAGCCGGAGATTCCGACGCTCGCCTCGATCGCCCTCCACTCCTCCGAACAGGAGCGGAAGGCCGACGATGCGGAAAAAGACCTCGTCGAGTGGCGGATTTACCGATTTCTCAAAGGGAAGATGGGCGAGGAGTTCACCGGCATCGTTGTGGATTTCTCCAAGGCCGGCCTGATCGTCGAGCTCGACGATTATTTTGTCCAAGGCCTCCTGGCCTATGCGGATCTAGGGGGAGATTATTACCGGGAGAAATCCCGGGGCGTCCTTTCGGGCAAACGGACGGGGAAAAAATTTGAGCTGGGACAGACTCTTCGGGTAATATTAGTGGCGGTCGATCCGATCTTGCGCAGGATGAGTTTGATCTTGAGCCCATGAAAAAGCGTCCCTTGTCGGATTCGGAAAAGCTGTTGGCCCTGGTCCACAAAAAGAGACTCAAGGGCCTGAGCGAAGGCGAAGCCTATATCCATTTTCCTTTGGACCAGGCCGGTCTCCAAGCCCTCGGCCAGAAACTGGAGGAAGAGGGGCAGGTCCGGATCCTCTCCTTTGCGCCTCTTTTTCTCGTATCGAAAGACAGCCTGGATTATCTTTGCCGCAAGCTCATCCCCCACATCTCCCACTATCATAAAAAACATCCGAAAGAAAAAGGCATTTCCCTGGAAAAGATAAAAATCCGGTTTGATGTCCCCAGGCAGATCCTCCTCCTCGCCTTGAAGACGCTTGTCCGCTTGGGCGAAGTCAGAGAGGACGGGCATGCGTTCGCCCTGTCGAGCTTCGAGAAAAGCCTCCCGCCGCGGGAGGAAAAGCTGCTGGCCAAGCTCGAGGGGATGATCGACCAGGGCGAGTTCCTTTCCGTCCCCCTAAGGACGATCCAGGCTGAACTCCATCTTTCGCCGCAAGCCCTTCAAAAGCTGTTGGATGTTCTCATCGACCGAAAAAAGATCGTCCAGGGGGAGGAGGGATTTCTTCTCCACTCGCGCTGGCTCCAGGAGGTCATCGATAAGATCCGCGGTTTGGGGAAAAAGGAGTTGACCGTCGGCGATTTCAAAGCCGTGACTGGACTCAGCCGCAAGTATGCCATCCCGCTTCTCGAGTTGCTCGACCGGATGGGGGTCACCCGCCGGATTGGGGCTGTCCGCGAAATTATTGAGAAAAGGGATTGATTTTGACCCCGGATTTAACACATGGAAAGCGATAGCCGAATTTCGAACGATCCACATTTATGAAAAAACAAGAGCCTTGAACAGGGACGGAGCGGACATGAGGGATTTAGCCTAAAAATTTCGGCTTTATGCGCTTATTATTTCTTTTGGTCTTCCTGCCGCTTTTTCGTCAACGCGGCCTTCAGTTTTTCCGCTAACAGGCTGCCGAAGGCGGGGGCCGGCTGTGCAGGCTTCTTTTCCTCTTCCTGCGGGGGGGCTTCTTGGATGACTTCGGCTGGGGCTTCGACCGGGGTTTCCATGGTGGGCTCGGCCTGGGGTTCAGCCTCCCCTGCCGCAGCCGCCCCGCCTTCCTCGAGCTCTTCTTCCTGCGCCTTGACGGCGATCAAGGCTTCTTCTTCCGACTCTTCCTCTTCGATTTTTTCCTCAATCGCCCGGCGCTCGCTCTTTCGCGCCCGCGGAGCTTTCTCGCCCTCGGCCCGTATCTTTTTCTTCTTGAACGGTTTTTCTTTTTTGGCCGCCGGCTTTTCCGGCTTGGCTTTTTCTCCGATTTCGATCATCCCGGGTTGGATGCCGGCTTCTTCCAGGCCGGCCTCGGCTTGGATTTCGTGCACCGGGATTTCCTCGCCCAGAATCTCGGCCGGGATTTCTTCCATCGCGCTCGGCAAGGCCTCGGGCAGGGCCTCTTCCTTGAACTCGGGCGCTTCCTGGTAGCAAAAAATACCCTTCTTTTTATCGGACTTTGTGAATTCGAGGGAGTTGAGCAACGTGTATTCGACGTCTTCCTGGGATGTCCGCCTGAGGACGTCGACGAGATGGTAGGCGCGGAGAAAATGGAGCGAGTAGTTCGCCGACGGGGGGCTGAAATTTTTAAAGATGGAGACGAGCAGGTCCCTGAGGTTGAGGCCGTCTCTTTGAGGGTAAAGGGCGATCAGCCGGGCTAACGTCTCTCGCTCTAGATAGATGATTTTGTTGGGCAGAGCTAAAGTCGCGGCTTCTCCCGCATCGGCGAACATGTCCGTGGCCGGGTCGTAGGTCAGCTTGGCCACGGATATTTTCTTCTTGGATTTTTTCAGCCAGAAGTGGAAATGGACGGGACCTTTCCGCTCCAAGGTCATGCTTGTCCCCTGCGGGATGTTGTTCGCCGCAAAATACTCTTTCAGGCCCAAAAAATAGCCCTGCAGCGGATAGAAAAAGACGGTATAGCTTTTGTTCTCGTCGGCATCGGTGAAAAGATACTCTCGCGAATGGGACAGCTCTTTGTTGAAGCTTTTGGGGATCTTGACGCCGCCGGAGAGGATTTCTCGCCAAGTCAGATAAACCTTGAGAGGAAAGGCATGGAAAGGCGTGACTTCAATTTTCTCGGCCGTCTCGAACTCGGGAAGGGGGGCCGGCTCTGCGGACAGAGGCAGTCTCTCGGGGAGGGCGTTGAGAATGCTCTTGAGGTGCCATTTCCCCCATTCGAGGGGCGAGACCTGGACGAATTCCTTCTTGAATTTCGTCTCGAGAATATGATTGAGCCAGAGGCAGTGGATGTCGAACAGGTCGTGCGATGCTTCGATCCCCGTGAATTTTTTGATCAAATCGCCCGTGGCCGCGGATTCCTTGGTCCCGGCGATGTACGTCTCCATCTCCTTGACCTTCTCGTCCGGAAGGACGGGCTGATTGACGACAAGCTGCCAACAGTCATTCCAGCTGAAGAAGGCCGGCAGTTTCGCCAGGGCGGTCCTCAGGTTTTTCTCGAGCGTCTTAAGGTCCTTGTCGGTCATGGGCAGCTCGGTCAGCCGGGGGTCATTCTCGTGCCCCATGACTTGGGGCCGGCGATCGACGCCGCCCACGTTGGAGGGCAGGAGCACCTGGGTCTTGGACTTTTTCATGTAATCGATGTATTTGCGGAATGTCCCGCCGCCCGTGTAATCCACTTCGAGCATCTCGCAGTTGAAGGATTTGTAAAAAATCTTATGGATGACTTTTAAGACCACGGCCCCTTTGAAGGGTTCCACGGTCTTGCTGCTCACGGTTAAGTGCTCATCGTATTCTTTGTAAATGGAATCCCCGGCCTGATAGCTGCAGTTGGGGTCGTAAATTTTTACTTCTTGGATGCGCTGGCTGGCGGTCTTACGGAAGGCCAGCCTCTCGGAGAGATCCCGCATTAAGACGGGCTTGCGCGTTTTGGTCAGTTCCTGTTCGACGAAGGCGATGTCGTCCGGAATCACTTGGACGAGCGTGTTATCTTTCTCCATGTTTCTCTTTTTTCCCCATTAATAATAGCATAATTGCTTTTTGGATATGAAGCCTGTTCTCCGCCTGGTCGAAGACGACGGCCTGGGGGGACTCCAGGACCGGCGCCGTCACTTCCTCTTCCCTATGGGCGGGGAGGCAGTGCAGAAAAACGGCGTCGAGTTTGGCAAAGGCCATGAGCTTCGGGTTCACCTGGAAGGGAGCGAAAATCTTGGCCCGGGCCTCTTTCTCCTGTTCCTGGCCCATCGACGCCCAGACATCGGTATAGACGGCGTCGGCGTCTTTGACGGCGGCCTTGGGATCATTGGAGATTTCGATTGAAAAGCCGGTTTCGCGGCCATCTTCCCGGGCCCACTCCACGACCTCAGCGCTCGGCTCGTAGCCTTTCGGAGTGGCCACGGCCATGATCAAGCCGGCTTTGGCCGCGGCCAACATCAGGCTATGGCAGACGTTGTTTCCATCTCCCACATAGGCCAGCTTAATCTTGGACAGGCCGCCCTTTTTCTCGCGCAGGGTAAACAAATCCGCCAGCCCTTGGCAGGGATGGGAAAAGTCGGTCAGACCGTTGATGATGGGGATGGAAGCCGCCTTGGCCAGCCTGACCACGTTGTCATGGGCGAACGTGCGGATCATGATGCCGTCCACCCAGCGCTCGAGGTTGTGCCCGATATCCTCCACCGTTTCCCGCTTTCCAACTTGGATCTCGTTGGGGCTGAGGTAGATGGCTTTCCCGCCAAGCTCGAGCATGCCGACTTCGAAGGTCATGCGCGTGCGGAGCGATGGCTTTTCGAAGATCATGGCCAGGATCTTGTTCTTGAGCTTTTTCCGGTATTTGTCGGGATTGACCTTGATGTCCTGGGTCAAATCCAGGAGCTCGCTGAATTCGTAAAGGGACAGATCATGGATGGAAATAAAGTCTTTCTGCATGGCTCTCTCCTAGATCAACGATCTTTGTTTCTCTTCTTCGACCGCTATGATTCTGGTCCCGGACCTTTTGAGCAGGGCGGCCTTGAGGTGACTGGCCTTTGTGATCAGGACTTCCCTGCCGCCGGCCCTGATATAGTCGATGGCGGCCTGGATCTTTGGCCCCATGGAACCCGGCGGGAACTGGCCTTCCCCCAGGTATTTCTGCGCCTCATCCACGGTCATCACCGGTATCTCCTGCTGGTCGGGCTTGCCGAAATTCAGGCAAACTCTTTCGATCCCGGTCAGGATGATGAAGAGGTCCACCTTGACTTCCCGGGCGATCTGGCTGGCTGCGAAGTCTTTGTCGATCACCGCCTCGATGCCCTCGAACAGGCCGCGGCCGTTGATGATGACCGGGATCCCCCCGCCGCCCGCGGCCACCACAATGCGGCCGGCCAGGACGAGGTCCTTTATGATCCATTTGGGCACGACGTCGATAGGCTTCGGCGAGGGGACGACTTTGCGATAGCCGCGTCCGGCGTCCTCGACCATCGTCCATTTTTTCTCGCGGGCGAGCTGTTGGGCCCTGTATTTTGTATAGAACGGTCCGACGGGCTTGGTCGGGTTTTCGAAGGCCGGGTCGTTCCTGTCGACGAGGACTTGGGTGACGAGCGTGATGACCTCTTTGTCGATCGAGCGGCGCCGCAGCTCGTTGGTGATAGCCCTCTCGAGCATGAAGCCCATGCTGCCTTCGGTCATGGCGTTGCAAAGGTCGAGCGTGTAGGGCGGGATCTTGGTGACCGCCTCTTCCATCTGGATCAACAGGTTTCCGACCTGGGGCCCGTTGCCGTGGACGATGATCAGCTCATAGCCTTTGCGGACGATGTGAACCATGAGCTGCGCGGCTTTCTCGGCGTTGTTCATCTGCTCTTCCTGGACCCCGCGTTGGTTTTCAGGGAGCAGGGCATTGCCGCCGAAGGCAATCAAGGCGAGGCGTCGTTTGACAGGCATGTCCTTCAGAATTTCTTCAAGACGTCTTCCAGGTTGGGAGAACCGATTTCCTCGAGCTCATAGCCGACTGCGAGCATCGGCTGACGGGTCTTGATCAAGCGGTTGAGGTCGATCGGAGTGCCGCTGAGGATCAGGTCGCAGTCGACCTTGGCGATGGTCTCGGCCAGTTCCTTGACCTGAGTCTCGCCGTAACCCATGGCCGGCAGGACTTTGTTCAGGTGACTATATTTCTCGAATGTCTTCTTGATGCTTCCGACCGCAAACGGCCTTGGATCAATGATCTTGGCGGCTCCATATTTTGTGGCTGCCACCATGCCCGCGCCGTAGGCCATGCCGCCATGGGTGACGGTCGGCCCGTCCTCGATGACGAGGACGCGTTTGCCTCTAATCTGCCCGCCGTCCTGGACGATGATCGGAGAGTTGGCCCGAATGATCCTGGCGCCGGGATTGACGGCCTTGATGTTTTCCATGACCTTGTCCACGTTTTCCTTGGAGGCGGTGTCGAGTTTATTGATGACGAGGACGTCGGCCCGCCTGAAATTGGTTTCTCCGGGATAATAGAGGAGCTCATGGCCCGCCCGAAGGGGGTCGACAATCACGATTTCCAGGTCGGACGCATAGAAGGGGAAATCGTTGTTGCCGCCGTCCCAGAGGATGACATCCGCTTCCTTTTCGGCTTCCCGGAGAATGGCCTCATAATCCACGCCGGCATAGACGATGATACCGTTCTTGACATGCGGTTCGTACTCCTCCCGTTCCTCGATCGTACACTCATGCTTGGCCATATCTTCATAGGCGGCGAAGCGCTGGATCTTCTGCTTGGCCAGGTCGCCGTACGGCATGGGATGGCGGATGACGGCCACTTGCCTCCCCTTTTTCTTGAGGATTAAAGCGGCTTTTCTTGATGTCTGGCTTTTGCCGGAACCGGTGCGGACCGCGCACACGGAAACCAGGGGCTTCTTGCTCTTGACCATTGTGTCATTGGGTCCCAGGAGAACGAAGCTGGCGCCGGCCGCCTGCACCTGCGAGGCCTTGTGCATGACGTATTCGTGCGAGACATCGCTGTAGGAGAAATAGACCTTGGTCACGCCGTGCTTTTTGATGAGGGCCTGGAGCTCTGCTTCGGCGTAGATCTGGATGCCGTCCGGGTAAAGCTTGCCGGCGAGCGTCGCGGGATATTTGCGTCCCTCGATATCAGGGATCTGAGTTGCCGTGAAGGCAACGACCTGGAAATTCGGGTTGTCCCTGAAGTACGTGTTGAAGTTGTGGAAATCGCGCCCTGCAGCACCCATGATGAGGACTTTTTTCATGAAGACTTCTCCTCCATAATTTCTTAAAATAGTAAATTTTCAAAAATAAAAAGGGTAGTATAATACAAATGGGGGGCGTCCTCAAGGGGAAAAGCGGCTCGGGCTGAGCCCCTCGCCAAGCGTCATTTTACGGATGGATTTCTTTCTTCCAAGCTTGGCTCTTGCGGTCGTAGGCTTTTTTGCCTTTTTTTGTGGAATGGGGCTTGGTTGGAGGCGGCATAGGCTTGCGCAACTTTTGCCAAATGGGCTTTTGCCGCCTGTTGATTTGATGGGTCATAGGGTTAGGATCGTTGGTTCTCTCTTCGCCGGGTCAAACAGGGCTACGGTGCTTTTGCCTGTCAGCCATCCGCCCGTTTCTCCGGGATTGATCGCCAGGGTTTTCCTATCTCTCCGAACTTCTGGTTTATGGGTATGGCCGAAGATGACCAAGTCGTATTTCTGCTCGGCCAAATAGGATTCAAGAGGAGCATTCAGATGGCTGACTAGAACCATAAGTCCTTCAGAATTAAAGATATATGGGGATTCCCGGATCGAGCCAAAGGGCTCGATAGCCTTGGCCAGCCCGATCTTTTCGCCGTCACAGTTTCCGAAAACGCCCTTGACCGGGCAGCCCAGCGATTGAAACTCACGGGCCGCGAAAGGAGCGATAAAGTCCCCGGCATGGACGACCAGGCTGCATTCCGCTTCCTTAAAGAGACGCACCGCCCATCGGATCGCATTCAAATTGTCATGCGAATCCGCCATGATGCCGATCATTCCATCTCCTGGGGACGGCCTCGGCGCCGCCCCTTGTCCATCGAGATTGCCATAAAAATAATGCTTTTTTTGCCGAATGTCCAGTCTCAATTTGAGGATGGACTGCCATAGTCCCTCCGGCCAAATTTTCTTGACTTTAAAGGGGGGATTTCATTAATATATATCCGCTCTAAACGTCGGATATAGGCGCGTAGCTCAGTGGGAGAGCGCTTCCTTGACGCGGAAGAGGCCGTGGGTTCAATCCCCTCCGCGCCTACCATAAACGAAGGAGTGTCTGTTTAAGCAGAGATATAGAATGGTCCGAGAGTTTTTTTCCTTCCCGGCCACGTTTTCATGAACGTCCAGGCCGGCATCGGTAGAACGACGAAAAGGGGTCTGGTTTCCTTAGAACGAAGCGGCCTTTTTTAATTTTTTAGCCGTGCACGGGAGCGGAAGAGGAAGATGGACAACGAAAAAGACAAAAACCTGAACAAGGAACGGGAAGACGTCCTGGAGGTCTTGCGGCACAGCGCATCGCATCTCCTCGCCCATGCCGTGCTCGAGCTTTTTCCCGGGACACAGATCGGGATCGGCCCCGCCGTCGAGAATGGGTATTACTACGACTTTTTGCGCGCCGAGCCTTTCAGCATCCAGGGCCTCGAAGCGATCGAGAAAAAGATGCGGGAGATATCGAGCGCAGACATCCCCATCGAGAAGGTGACTTTCTCGAAGGCCGAAGCCATTCGCCTCTTCAGGGAGAAGGGACAGGAGCTCAAGGTCGAGCTGATCGAGGAAAAGGCCGGCGACGATGTCACCTGCTATAGGCAGGGAAACTTCATCGATTTCTGCCTGGGCCCCCACCTGCCCTCCACCGGGCAAATCAAGCATTTCAAGCTGCTCTCTGTCTCAGGCGCATATTGGAAGGGCCAGGAGAAAGGAAGACAGCTTCAGCGCATCTATGGGACCGCTTTTTTCACCAAGCAGGAACTCGATGAATACCTCCATCTCCTTGATGAAGCCAAAAAGCGCGACCACCGCCGTCTCGGTCCCGAACTGGACCTTTTCAGTTTCAACGAAGACCTGGGCGGCGGGCTGGTCCTCTGGCACCCGAAAGGCGCCGCGGTCCGCCGGGTGATCGAGAACTTTTGGCGGGAGGAGCATGCCAGGGAAGGCTATGACTACCTTTATACTCCTCATCTGGCCAAGCTCGATGTCTGGCGCCGTTCCGGGCACACGGAGTTCTATGACGCTATGTTTCCGCCCCTGGTAAGCGACGAAATCGAGTACGAGATCAAGCCCATGAACTGTCCCTTCCACATCATGGTCTATAACTCCAAGCAGCGCAGCTACCGCGACCTGCCCATCCGGTATGCCGAGCTGGGCACAGTCTATCGCTATGAAAGAAGCGGTGTTCTCCACGGCCTGCTCAGGGTCCGCGGCTTCACCCAGGATGACGCCCACATCTTCTGCCGCGGCGACCAGCTCGAGGAGGAGATCATCAAGGCCGTCCGTTTCGCCAAGCATTTCTTTACCGCCTTCGGGTTCCAGGAATACGACATCTATTTGTCCACCCGGCCCGAGAAATACGTCGGGCGGCTGGAGGACTGGAACGAGGCGGAAGCGGCCCTGGAGCAAGCGCTCAAGGATGCCGATTTCGCCTATAAAGTCGACAAGGGCGCGGGGGTGTTCTACGGTCCGAAGATCGATATCAAGGTCAAGGATGTCCTCAAGCGGTCCTGGCAGTGCACCACCGTCCAGCTCGATTTTAACCTGCCCGAACGCTTCGACCTGAACTACACCGGCGAAGATGGAAAGGACCACCGGCCGTTCATGATCCATCGCGCCCTGCTCGGATCGCTGGAGCGGTTCTTCGGACTTCTCATCGAGCACTTCAACGGCAATTTCCCCCTTTGGCTGGCTCCCGTCCAGGTGATGATTCTCCCCATCGCCGAGCGGCATCATGAATACGCGGGAAAGCTCGATGCGCTCTTCAAAGACGGCAAGCTCCGCTCGCAGGCCGACCTGCGGCGCGAGAAGATCAATTATAAAATCCGGGAAGCCGAGAGCCAAAAAATCCCGCTGATCCTGGTCGTGGGCGACCGGGAAGCCGCGGCCGGCACCGCCTCTTTGCGGATCCATGGGCAGGGCGACAAAGGCCAGGTCAACGTCTCCGAGTTCCTTGATAAAGTCAAGAAACTCAATGAACATAAATCACAAGTCGTGAATCTTTAAAGGAGGACAATCATTTTTAGAAGACAACCCTTTCACCCTGCAGGGAAGCCGAAACCGCACAGGATTAATGAAATGATTCAAGCCGGAGAGATCCGAGTGATCGACGAAGAGAAAAACCAGTTGGGCGTTCTGCCGGCCTCCGAGGCCCTGTCTCTGGCCAGGCAAAAAGGCCTGGACCTGGTCGAGATCGCCCCTCAGGCAACTCCTCCAGTCTGTCGGATCATGGATTACGGCAAGTTTCTCTATGAATTGCATAAAAAGGACCATGAAGCCAAGAAACATCAAAAAACGGTCCGTCTCAAAGAGATCAAGTTCCGGCCGAAGATCAGCCTCCACGATTACAGCTTCAAACTGAAACATGTCCAGCGCTTTTTAGAGGACGGCGACAAGGTCAAGATCACGATCATGCTCCGGGGCAGGGAAAAATCACGTCCCGAAATGGGCCAGGCGGTCCTGAACAGGGTCATTGCCGACGTTCAGGCATACGGGCACCAAGACGGCAATACGAGGAAATTGGACTGGGCTGTCTCCGCACTGCTTGTCCCCGCGAAGTCAGGAGGAAAAGATGCCAAAGCTAAAAACCCACAGGGGAGCCAAAAAGAGGTTCAAGGTCACAGCGAACAAGAAGGTGGTTCACAGCAAAGCGGGTAGGAGCCACATCCTCACCAAGAAATCAGCCAAGAGGAAAAGGAATCTCGGCAAGAAAGCCGTCATCAGTCGATCCGACCGCAAAGTGGTCAAGGCCATGCTGCCCTATGAATTTTGAGAGGAGAGTCAAAGATGCCAAGAGTCAAACGAGGATTCAAGAGAAGGAACAAACGGGCAAAAGTTTTAAAGCTCGCCAAAGGCTACTGGGGAGCGAGAAGCCATAATTACCGGACGGCCAAGGAAGCCGTGGAGCACGCGCTCCTCTATGCCTATCGCGACCGCCGCGCCCGGAAAAGGGATTTCCGCGAGCTCTGGATCATCCGGATCAAGGCCGCGGCCAAGCTCCACGGCCTGAGCTACAGCCGGTTTATCCATGGTCTGAAGAAGCTCAACATCGAGCTGGACCGGAAGGTCCTGGCTGAGCTGGCGGTGCATGCGCCCCAGACTTTTGGCCGGATTGCCGCAAAAGCCAAAGATGCCGTCGCCTAATCTCGAGACGCTCAAGAGCAAGATCGACGCTTACAAAAAAAAGCTGGCGGACGAGTCTACGAAGCCTCTTGACGCGAAATCCCTCGGGGAACTGAGGAATCTGTATCTGAGCCGCAAGCGCGGCTATCTCACGCTCCTCTTTGAGGAGCTCAAGGCCGTCGGCCCCGAGGACAAGCCTGCCGCCGGCCAACTGATCAACGGCTTCAAGCAGGAAGTGCAGGAAACGCTCGCTGCCCTTGAGGCCAAGCTCCAGCCGGCTCTTCGGGCGAAGAAAGAGATCGACCTAACCCTTCCCGGCGAACGCCGCTACTCGGGCGTGCCCCATCCGGTCCGCCTCTTCCAGCAGGAAATCGAGAATATCTTCGTGGCTCTGGGCTTCGCTGTCGAGTCCGGCCCGGAGGTCGAAACCGACTATTACAATTTTGAGGCGCTCAACTTTCCTCCCCACCATCCGGCCCGCGACGACTGGGACACGCTCTATATCAACGATCAGCTTCTCTTGCGGACGCACACGTCGCCGGGCCAGATTCGGGTGATGGAGAAGAAAAAGCCCCCGATCCGGATCATCATTCCGGGCAAGGTTTTCAGGCGCGAAACTCCCGACCCGACGCACCTGCCGATGTTCTTTCAGGTTGAGGGGCTGGTCGTTGACGAGGGCGTGACCTTCGCCCACCTCAAGGGCACGCTTGAATACTTCCTGAAGCGGCTGTTCGGCGAAAAAATCAAGATCCGGTTCCGGCCGAGCTTCTTCCCGTTCACCGAGCCTTCCGCCGAAGTGGACATCGAATGCTTGGCCTGCGGAGGCAAGGACCGGGCCTGCCGCATCTGCGGGGGGACGGGATGGAAGGAAATCTTGGGCTCGGGCATGGTCGATCCTCAGGTCTTCAAGAACGTCAATATCGACCCGGAAAGATATTCCGGGTGGGCCTTCGGCATGGGAATCGACCGGGCCGCGATGTTCGCTTTTGATATTCCCGACATGCGCCTCTTCTTCGAGAATGACCTCAGATTCATCAGGCAATTTACGCTCAAATGAAGATCAGCATCAGTTGGCTCAAAGAATTCGTGGACGTCAGCCTGCCCCTGCCCCAGCTTCTTGACCGGATGACGATGATCGGCCTGGTTGCAGAGCATTGGGAAGAGCGCGAGGACGATGTCGTCGTGGATGTCGAGACGTACGCCAACCGTCCCGACACGCTCGGCCATCTCGGCATCGCCCGCGAAATCGGCGCCATGCTCCAGCTGCCTTTAAAAGAGCGGCATTGGCCGCTCACCGAGCTCACCGTTCGGACGTCGGAACTCGTGGATGTCCAGATCCTGGATGAAGACCTCTGTCCGCGGTACTGCGGGATTGTCGTCAAAGGCGTGAATGTCGCGCCTTCGCCGGACTGGCTGCGCAGACGGATTGAGGCCATGGGCCTCAAGCCGATCAACAATATCGTGGACGTCAGCAACTATGTCCTGTATGCCACGGCCCAACCCATCCACGCCTTTGACCTGGCCAGGATCGCCGGGCCGCGCATCGTCATCCGCCGGGCCAAAAAAGGCGAGTCCATCCGGACCCTGGAGGGGAAAGACGCAGTCCTTTCGCCCGAGATGCTTGTGATCGCGGATGAGAAACGGCCCGTGGCTATCGCCGGTGTCATCGGCGGCCAGGAATCGGCCGTCTCGAGCTCGACCCAAGATGTCTTCATCGAGAGCGCCTATTTCGACCCCGTCTCGGTGCGCAAAACGGGCAAAGCCCTGGGGATCCAAACGGATGCTTGCTACCGTTTCGAGCGGGGGGCGGACATCTCGTTTGCCCCAAAGGCCGCCCTGATGGCGGCTTCCCTGCTCACCCAGTTTGGAGGAAAGGTCTCCAAGGAGGCCGTGGATGTCTATCCCCGACCGCGTAAGAACAAGGAGATTATCCTTCGCAGTCGTCGCGTGGCCGACCTCCTCGGCATCGAGGTCGGTGATGAGTTTATCGAAAGGATTCTGGCTGGCCTTGGCTTCAGCCTCAAGCCCAATCAGAAAAACACCTGGCAGGTCCAGGTCCCGTTCTGGCGGGTGGATATCGAGCGCGAGGCCGACTTCATCGAGGAGATCGCCCGCTTTTTCGGCTACGATAAAATTCCGGTCGTGGTGCCGCCGCTCGAGGTTCTCGAGTCCGTCCCTTCCAACAGAGAGAGGATCCGCAAGCTCTGCCGGCAGCTGTTTCAACAGGGCTTTGATGAAGTCATCAACCAGAGCTTTGCCGACCCCGAGAAAGAGGCCGTTTTCCAGAGCGGAAAAATGCCCGTCGAGATCCGGAATCCCATTTCGTCCAGGGCCTCGCGGCTCCGGACAAACATGCTGAGCGGTCTTCTCGAGAACACGGCCTGGAACAAAAACCACGGCATCGAAGGCGTCCATATTTTTGAAGTCGGAAATATCTATTATTGGCTGGGGCATGACGCCTGCGAGGAAATGTGCCTCGGCCTGTCCACGACAGGGCCTCTCGGCGCCCCGCATTGGAAAAACAAGGCCGCTCTAACAGACTTCTTCCATCTGAAAGGCGCCTGCGAAGCGGTGATGGAGGCCTTGCGCTATGAACCGTTCTCTTTCGAAGAGAAAGTTCATCCTTTCTTCGAGGAGGGCTTTGCCCTCGCCCTTGTCTACAAAGGCGAGATCCTCGGCCGCCTGGGATTGGTCCGGAAACCGATCCTGGACGCCTATTCGTTGGAAGGGCCCCTGTACGCGGCCGAGATCGGGCTCGACGTCCTCTTTGGCAAACAGCCCAAGCCGTTTGAGTTTGTCCCGCTTCCGAAATTCCCCTGCGTCATCCGGGACCTGTCGTTCCTCGTGGAACGCGCCGTGCCCTACCAGGAGATCAAGAGGGCGATCGAAAAAGTCTCCGTGCCCTTTCTGGAAACGTTCGACCTCATCGACTCCTATGCCGGGAAATCGATTCCCCGGGACAAGAAGAGCCTGTCTCTTCGCTTTATCTATCGCAACCCGAAGGCGACGCTTCTGGCCGAAGAAGTGGACAAGTCCGAGAAAAAGATCATGAAGCACCTCACGTCTGTTTTTCAAATCCAACTCAGGGAAAGAGGAGGGGAAAATTGACAACCGAGCTTGAAAGAATTAAGATTCTGGAAGGGAAAATCGCCCATGTCATCGAGTATATCAATAAGCTCTCGGCGGAGAACGACAAGCTGAAACAGCAGATCAAGGAGCTGCGCACGGAAAAGAAGGACATGGAGGAGCTGGCCCGGCGGGCGGGGAAGCTTGACGAGGACCTCAAAAGATACGAAAATGAAAGGGAGGCCATCAAAGGCAAAATCGAGGCGATTATCAATCAGATTGATAAGCTCGGGTTATGATTGACAAAATCATCGAAATCGAAATTTATGGAAGGATATATAAAATACGAGTCAAAGGCGAAGAGGATGAAAAGTACATCAGCCATTTGACTTCTTACGTTGACCAGAAAATGCAGGAAATCGCAGTGAAATCCAAATCCACGGATGCCCTCAAGATTGCCGTTTTGGCGGCTTTGAATATCGCGGACGAATTTTTCTTGTCGCAGAAAAAGCTGGATCAACTGGACGAAGCCATTGGCCAGATGGAAACAGAGATTGGAAGTCTGGAGGACCGTCTTCTCAAAAACGACCATGATGACCCCAATATCGAGAAACCGACATCTTAGGACAGAAACAACCCGATTCGTGCGTATAGATGCCCGGCGGGGGGCTCGAGACTTTTAATCCTCTCCTCAATTCCTTTCATTTGAATCGCCTTTACTCCGGAAGGAGGTAAACGGCTATGAACATCGTTCTTTACGTCGGAGTTGCCGTTCTCGTCGTTCTGGCCGCCGTGATCGTTTTTATTCTGCTGAAAAAGAATTGGGGAACGCAGGCGCTTTTTAAGGCCAAGCAGGAGGCCCAGGCCGTCCTGAATAGCGCCAAAGGCCAGGTGGAGGAAATCACCCGCAAGGCCTCTCTCGAGGCCCGCGAGAAGCTCAAAGGGCAGGAAGAGGAGTTCGAGCACCAGACGCGCGAAAAGCGCCGCAAAATCACGGAGATGGAAAGGCGCCTCGTCCACAAGGAAGAGAATCTGGAGCGGAAGTTTCAAGGCTTGGACCGCCGGGAGCGGGAGATCGCCGGCAAGGAGCGCCGCGTTTTGCAGCGGGAGAAAGATCTTGATCTCCAAGAGGAAAAGGCGAATGCCCTGGTCAAAAGGCAGATGGAGGAATTGGAGCGCGTCGCCGGCCTGACCCAAGAAGAGGCCAAAGGCCAGCTGATCAAGAAAATCGAGGACGAGGCCAGGCTGGAGGCCGTCCAGGTCGTGCGTCGGATCGAGGAAGAGACGCGCTCGAAAAGCCAGCAGACGGCGCGCGAAATCATCAGCCAGGCCATTCAGCGCTCGGCGGCCGAGCATGTGGTCGAGACCACGGTGTCCGTGGTGGACCTCCCGTCCGAAGACATGAAAGGCCGGATCATCGGCCGCGAAGGACGGAACATCCGCGCCCTGGAAATGGCCACCGGCGTCGACATCATCGTCGACGACACGCCCGAAGCGGTGATCCTCTCCAGCTTCGACCCGATCCGCCGCGAAATGGCCCGCCTGGCCATCCAGCGGCTGGTCGTGGACGGCCGGATCCACCCGGCCAGGATCGAGGACATCGTCGAGACCGTCAAGCAGGAGCTCGAGGATAAGATCAAACAGGAAGGAGAGTCTGCCGCCTACGAGCTGCGCGTTCAGAACCTCCATCCCGAGCTCATCAAACTCCTGGGCAAGCTGCTCTACAGAACAAGCTACGGCCAGAACGTGCTCCAGCATTCCAAGGAGGTGGCCTTCCTGGCGGCCGCCATGGCCAAGGAGCTCGGCCTGGATATGCCGGTGGCGCTGAGGGCCGGCCTTCTCCACGACATCGGCAAGGCCGTGGACAAAGATGTCGAAGGCACGCACACCGAACTCAGCGTCGAGCTCTGCCGCAAGTACGGAGAAAGCGAGCCCGTCATCCAGGCCATTGCCTCGCATCACCGCGATGTCGATTTCCCGTCGATCGAAGCGGTTCTGGTCCAGTCGGCCGATACTCTCTCGGCGGCGCGTCCGGGCGCCCGGCGCGAGTTGATCGAAACTTACATCAAGCGGCTGGAGAAGCTGGAAGGATTGGCCAAGAGTTTTGAGGGCGTTTCCAAGGCGTATGCGCTCCAGGCCGGCCGCGAAATCCGGATCATGGTTGAAAGCCAGAAGGTATCCGACGACAAGGCCACTTTGATCGCCAAGGACATCGCCACCAAGATCAAGAACGAGCTCGACTATCCGGGTCAGATCAAGGTCACCGTCATCCGCGAAATGAGGGCTGTGGAATATGCCCGGTAAACCCGGCAGGATCGGCGTCCTGTTCATCGGAGATATCATCGGCCGGCCGGGGAGGAATGCGCTCAAAAAGTTTCTGCCGGCGCTGAGGCAAAAATATGGGCCGACCTTCATTGTCGCCAACGGCGAAAACGCGGCCGGTGGGGTCGGCATCACCGAGGACATCGGGACGGGCTTGTTCGAGCTGGTGGATGTCCTGACATCGGGAAACCATATCTGGGACAAAAAAGAAGCCATCCCCTACCTGGAAAAAGAGGAGAGGCTGCTGCGGCCGGCGAATTACCCGCCGCAGAACCCGGGACGGGGCGCCGCTGTGGCCCGCGATGCCCAGGGCCGGACGCTCGGCGTCCTGAGCCTCCAGGGCCGGGTGTTCATGGAAGCGATCGACTGTCCCTTCCGGACGGCCGACGAGGAGGTCCGCAGACTCAAGCAAGCGACACCGGCGGTCATCGTCGATTTTCATGCCGAGGCGACTTCGGAAAAGCAGGCCTTGGGATGGTACCTCGACGGGCGCGTCTCGGCCGTCATCGGAACGCACACGCATGTGCCGACGGCCGATGAGAGAATTTTGCCCGGCGGAACGGCGTATATCACGGATGTCGGGATGGCCGGCGGCTTGAATTCGGTCATCGGCATCCGCAGGGACCAGGCCATCGAAAAATTCCTGACGGCGCGGCCCCAACGCTTCGAGCCCGAAAAAGACGGGCTGTTCCTGTCCGCGGTCATGATCTGGATCGAGGAGAAGACCGGGAAGGCGCTTTCGATCACACGGGAGATTCTCACCGAGGAAAACGTCGATGAGTGAAAGCCTCGTCCTCCCGGACAAAGTCTATACGGTCAGCGAGATCACCCGGCTGATCAAGCTCGAGCTTGAGACGGGCTTCCCTCAGGTCTGGGTGGTGGGGGAGATTTCGAATTTCCACCGCCACTCCTCGGGCCACGTCTACTTCACACTGAAAGATGAGTCGTGTCAGCTTCGGTCCGTGATGTTCCGCGGCGATGCCCGGCGGATGAAATTCGAGCTCAAGGACGGGCTGCAGCTGGTGTGCCGGGGCAGGATCAACATCTATGAGCCGCGCGGCGAGTACCAGCTTGTCGTCGACCTGGCCGAGCCCAAAGGCAAGGGAGCGCTGCAGCTGGCGTTTGAGCAGTTGAGGGACAGGCTGCGGGCCGAGGGGCTGTTCGACGAGAAACATAAAAAAAAGCTCCCGCTGCTGCCCAAGAAAATCGGCATTGTGACGTCGCCGCGGGGAGCGGCCGTCGTCGACATCCTGCGAACGCTGGAGCGGCGGTTTGCCCGCCTGCATATTTTGATCTATCCGGCGCGCGTCCAGGGTGAAGGCGCGGCCGATGAGATCGTCGAGGGCATCGATACCCTGGCCGGCCTGGGCGATCTGGATGCGATCATCGTCGGGCGGGGCGGCGGCTCGATCGAAGACTTGTGGGCCTTCAACGAGGAGAAAGTGGCCCGGGCGATTTTCCGCTGCCCGGTGCCGGTCATATCGGCGGTCGGCCACGAGGTGGACTTTACGATCGCGGATTTTGTCGCCGATGTCCGCGCCTCGACGCCGTCCGCGGCGGCCGAGATGGTCATCGAGAAAGAGGAGTCGTTCGTGGAGCGGATCGAAAGCCTGGAACGGAGGGCCGTCCAGAGCGTTCGGTATGCCCTTCAGGAACGCCGGCAGGACGTGACGCACCTCGCCCAGCACCGCATCTTTCAGAATTTTAAAATCCGGCTCCTCAATTTGGAGCAGCGGGTTGACGAGCTGGAGACGCGGTCCCGGGAGGTCGTCCGGGGCGAGCAGAGAAAAATCGCGGAGGCAAGAGCGCGGACGGCGTTGATGCGCGAAAAAATTTGGAGCGCGTTCCGCAGGATGCTTCAGGAACGGGCCGGCAAATGGGAACGGTTGTCGGCCGAGCTGCACAGCCACAGCCCGCTGAACATTCTGAAAAAGGGCTACACGCTGTGCTGGACGGAGGGAGGGACGCGGCTCGTCTCGAAGATCGAAGAGGTTCATAAGGACGAGGACATGGTCGTGTCTTTTTATCAGGGCGAGTTTTTGTGCCGGGTCAAGGATGTGGACAGGGACAAACGCATCGAATCCCGCGCTATCAAAGAAAAATGAACGGACTTGGGAAGCGCCTCAATTTTTATGAAATGTATGATGGGTCCTGTCACGGACGTGCCCCTCACACCCTCGCGCAAGACCCTCCCGCCCGCCACTTATGCGCTTCGGGCGTTGCGGGGCAGCATCCGTGCCACCCATCTTTGCCAATTAAAAAGGAGACGCTTACAAGATTTTAGGTCTTAAATGTTTTTGGGAGATGCTGAGATGAAAGACATCACCTTCGAAAAAGCGCTCACCGATCTTGAGCACATCGTCGAAAAACTGGAAAAAGGCGGCCTCAGCCTGAATGAGTCGCTCTCGCTGTTCGAGAAAGGTGTCGGGCTGGCGCGCTTCCTGCGCGATGAGCTCGAAAAGGCGGAGAAGAAAATCGAGATTCTCCTCAAAGATGAAAAGGGCGGTACCAAGCGCGCGGCCTTCGACCTCGAGGCCGCTGAAGGTCTCGGTGCGGAGGCGGAAGAGGAAATCGCCGAAGACAACAAGGAGGAAGGCGGCGCCAAGAAAACACGGACAAAAGGTCCCAAGAAAGAGGGCGGCGACGACACCCTCCCGTTTTAAAAAAATGGACGGGGTCAAAGCTGCGCATTTGACATTTTTATCTAGAGAGCATTTTGTCTCCAGAGGGGAGCCTTGTTTAGAGGCGGACAAATGTCAAATGTGCAGCTTTGACCCCATTCTCGCTGAATAAGATGGACGCAAAAAATCTGTTAGCCGGCTATAAGGATACCGTCGAAGATGAGCTCAAGCGCGTTCTCGCTCGCCAGGACACGCTTCTCTTCCAAGCGATGCGCTATTCGGTCCTGTGCGGCGGAAAGCGGTTCCGGCCCCTGCTCGTCCTGGCCGCGGCGGACGCTTTCGGGGCGGCCCCGGGATCCGCCCTCCCCTTTGCCTGCGCCGTCGAGCTGATCCACAACTATTCGCTCATTCATGATGACCTTCCTTCGATGGACGACGATGATTTCCGTCGCGGCCGTCCGTCTTGCCACAAAGTCTTCGGCGACGATATCGCGCTTCTCGCCGGGGACAGCCTTCTCACCCTGGCTTTTGAATGGATGGCCGCTGCCGAGGTCCCGAAAAACCGGCTCTGCCAAAAGCAGCGGGTCATCAAGGAAATTGCCCAGCTGGCCGGCCCGGAAGGAATGATCGGCGGCCAGCTTCTGGACATCACGTTTTCCGCGGAAAACGCCGGCGAGCAAAGCCTCCGCGAACTGATGCTAAAAAAAACCGGGGCTTTGATCGTGGCCTCGGTGAGGGCGGGGGCCGGGCTGGGCGGGGCGGGGCGTTCCCAGCTCGAAGCCGTGACTGATTACGGTAAACACCTCGGCCTTGCCTTTCAGGTCAGAGACGACATCCACGATGCGGCCGAGAAAAGCAAGAAGCCGGACCTCGACAAGCCGAATTATGTGAGGATGTTCGGACGGGATAAGGCCGCCCTTCTTTTGAAGAATTCCGTCAAGTCGGCGCTGGGCGCTTTGAAAGCGGCCTCTCTTGGATCCGCCCCCCTGCGCTATCTGGCGAAGCAATTAATGGACGTTAAGATATGAGCAAACTGCTGGATAGAATCACGAGCCCCCGGGACCTCAAAAAACTCACGGTCGAAGACCTGTCGCGGCTGGCGAACGAGGTGAGAGCCTATATCCTGGACGTCGTTTCTAAGAACGGCGGCCATCTTTCGGCGAACCTGGGCGTCGTGGAATTGACTCTCGCCCTGCATTACGTCTTTGACGCTCCCCGTGACAAGATCATCTGGGATGTCGGGCACCAGAGCTATACCCATAAGATCCTGACGGGGCGTAAAGAAAAATTCCGGACGCTCCGCCAGTTCGGCGGCATCCTGGGTTTTCCCAGCCGCGAGGAGAGCGAGTATGACGTCTATAACACGGGGCATGCTTCGACCGCCCTTTCGGCGGCGCTCGGCCTGGCCGTGGCCCGTGACAAAAAGAAAGAGGACTACAAGGTCGTCGCCGTGATCGGCGACGGAAGCCTGACGGGCGGCGTGTCCTGGGAGGCGCTGAACCAGATCGGCCATCTCCGGAAGCCGCTGATCATCGTCCTCAATTATAACGAAATGTCCATCTCGCCGAGCGTGGGGGCGCTCTCCAAATACCTTTCTTACCTGGCCAGCGGGCAGCACTACCTGAGGGCGAAAGACCATGCCAAGTCCTTCCTGAAATCCATCCCCGTTTTGGGCTGGCCGATGATCAAGACCGGCCACGCTGTCGAGGAACTCGTCAAGAAGACATTCTTCCCCGGCCTCCTTTTCGAGGAGCTGGGGTTACGGTATATCGGGCCTGTTCAGGGCCACAGCCTCAGCTCGCTCATCGAGATCTTCAAGGACGCCAAGGCCTACCAGGAAGGTCCCCTGTTGATCCACACCGTGACCAGGAAAGGGCTCGGCTTTATCCCGGCCCAGGAGAACCCGGAGCGGTTCCACGGCGCAAGCCCGTTCAATGTCCGCAATGGGGAGTCGCTTGTCCGGAACCATCGGGCCACCTATTCTTCGGTCTTCGGGCAGACCGTGCTGAGGATCGCCAAGCGCGATCCGAGGGTGATCGCCATCACGGCCGCTATGCCGGAGGGGACGGGTCTCGCCGATTTTTCCGAGCAGCTGACCGAGCAGTTCTTTGATGTGGGCATCGCCGAACAGCACGCCGTGAATTTTGCCGCGGGGCTGGCCCTGGACGGGCTGAAACCCGTGTGCGCCATCTATTCGACATTTCTGCAGCGGGCCTACGACCAGCTTTATCATGATGTCTGCCTCCAAGATCTGCCTGTTGTCTTCGTTCTTGACAGGGCCGGGGTCGTGTCGGATGACGGGCCGACCCACCAGGGGATCAACGACATTGCCTATTTGCGGCACATGCCGAACATGATTCTCATGGCTCCCCGGGACGAGAACGAGCTCCAGCACATGCTCCAGTCGGCTTTGGCGTATGGGCACCCGGCGGCCATCCGCTTCCCCAAGGGAGAGGCGGTCGGCGTCTCCCTAGATAAGGACTTTAAGCGGGTTCCCCTTGGCAAGAGCGAGCTCCTCAAGGAGGGCCGGGATTTGCTTCTGGCCTTCGGCAGCATGGTCTATCCGGCGCTTGCTGCGGCGAAAGAGCTGGAGGAGGACGGAATCAGGCTGGCGGTCGTCGATGCCAAGTTTGCCAAGCCGCTCGATGAGGAGATGATCCTCCGCTTTGCAAAGCCGGGGACGACGATCATCACGGCCGAGGAGGGCGTGGTCGCGGGCGGGTTCGGCAGCGCCGTGCGCGAGTTTTTGGACACGCAGAGGAAATTCGATGTTCGATTCAAGGCCATCGGGATTCCGCTCGAGATTTATCCAATGGGGAAGGCCCAGCAGATTAAGAAACTGCTGCGGCTGGATAGGGAAGGCCTCGTCAGTCAAATCAGGGAATTCTATCATCCCCCGGGCACAGCCTAAGAACGCTTCAGGGACAGGTCAGGGGAGGTTCCCAAAACGTCCCCCGAACGAAAATGAACAAGGAACGGGCGGATAAGGTTCTTGTGGGAAGGGGACTCGCGGAAAGCTGCGAGAAAGCCCGGGCGCTGATCATGGCCGGTCGGGTCTTCAGCAGAGATCAGCGCATCGAGAAACCCGGCCGGCTCGTTGCCCCGGGCCAGGAGATAACGGTCCAAAAATCCCTCCCGTATGTCGGTCGCGGCGGACTCAAACTCGACGAGGCGCTTGATTATTTTCAAATCTCCGTTACCGGCAGAATCGCCGCCGACATCGGCTCTTCCACAGGCGGCTTCACGGACTGCCTGCTGCAGCGCGGCGCCGCGAAAATCTATGCGGTGGACGTCGAAACGAAGCAGCTGGACTGCCGGCTGCGCGAGGATTCGCGGGTTGTCCGCATCGAAAAAAACGCCCGCTTTCTCACCCGGGACGACTTCGCTGACGCCCTCGACATCGTCACCATGGACGTTTCGTTCATCTCTATCTTGAAGATCCTTCCGGCCCTCAAGGATATCCTTGGGTGCAGCCGCGAGCGCGGGCCGGCGGCTGGCCGCGGCCCGGCGCTCATTCTCTCCCTGCTCAAGCCCCAGTTCGAGGTGGGCAAAGGTCAGGTTGGGAAAAAAGGCATTGTCCGCGACCCCGGCCTCCACGAACAGGTGCTCCAAAAAATCACGGGGGAGGCGGCGGCGCTTGGCTTCAACCTACGGGGACTTATGAGATGTTCGGTGCGCGGGCAAAAGGGAAATCGTGAATTTTTTGGCCTATGGGATCTGGCGGGATTGTCACCGACCGGCCAGGACGTGCTAAAATGGATCAAGGAGGCAGCCCGGGATGAGAAAAATTAGCAGGGTGGGAGTCGTCATCAAGCCCCACGCGCCGGGGATCGAAGATATTCTGACCAAGCTCGATGCCTTTCTCTCGAAGCGGGGAATCGAGTGCGTCCTGGAGGGAGTGGCGGCTCAAAAGCTCGGCCGGTCGGACGGCCCTGACAGGAAAGAAATCCCCGGCCAAGTCGACCTGGTTGTTGTCCTGGGCGGTGACGGCACCCTCCTCAGCATTGCCCATGTCGCAGCCTGCAAGCGGGTCCCCGTCATGGGCGTCAACCTCGGCCGGCTCGGTTTTTTGACCGAAGTCCCCCTGGACGAAATGGCGCTCGCCCTCGACGCTTTTATCGGCGGCAACGAGGACATCGTCAGCCCGCGCTGGATGCTCGAATCGAAGTTCAAAGACGGCGCCGGCCTGGCCCTGAATGATGTCGTCATCAACAAGGGCGCATTGGCCCGGACGATCCAGGTCACCATCTGGATCGACGACCGCGAAATCCAGACCGTCAAGGCTGACGGCCTGATTGTCGCCACGCCGACAGGATCGACCGCGTATTCGCTTTCGGCCGGCGGTCCTATCATCCAGCCCTATATTCCCGCGATCCTGCTGACGCCGATCTGCCCCCACACCCTCACCTTCCGGCCGACCGTCATTTCCTCGGAGGCGCGGGTCAAGATCCAGCTCCTGACGTCCGGAGAAGAGGTCTATCTGACCCTGGATGGCCAGCGGGGCAGCACGATGGTCAAGAATGACGTCGTCGAGGTTCGGCGGGCCGATTGCGAGCTGAGCCTCGTTTCGTCCCCCAAGCGGAATTATTTCGACCTCCTCCAGGAAAAGCTGTCCTGGGGCGAGTAGGGTTCGGAAAAAAGCGTCGCTATCTTTTTATGGGTCCTGTCACCGACCAGCCCCTTCGTCCTCACTGAAAAATTTGGGGCTCTGTAAGGGATTTATTGAATCAAGTCGGTATCCCAAATTTTCGTCAGTTCCGGGCGCTGGGGCGCCCCGGTCGGCGCCACCCATCTAAAGATGAGCGCCGCTTTTTTCTAGTATGCAATTGGTGAAAGCACACTGTGTCCGCTCGCCACGCGGACGGTTTTTTCCGCCTATCAGTCCTCGCCGGGCCAACAAGGAGAGCTGTTTCCACTCCCCTGATATTCGTCCCGCCGTGAGAAAAAATTGAACTTCGAAAGGTCTTTCATCTGTAGCCCCTCGCCCGGTTGACATTTTTATGGGGGGAAACTATCATTTACGTCTTCTTAGAAGGCACCGATGACGACAAACGAGATGAGCCCGGAGGCCGAGAGACTCAGGGTCTTGTATGTATCCCCGGAGGTCTCTCCGTTTACCAAGTCCGGACAGTTGGCGGATGCCGCCCAGGCTCTGCCCAAATCCCTTTCCAGCCTGGGCGTCGAAATTTCACTCATCATGCCCAAATACCGCCGGCCGGAGATCGAGTCCTTGGACCCGGAGCTTGTCCTCTCCGAGCTCCTTGTGCCCCTGGGCAATGATAAGGCCAAGGCGAATGTATATAGAGCCGAGTCCGGCCGGACCCCCATATATTTCATCGACAACCCGAAATACTTTTGCCGGGACATGATTTATGGCTCCGCCAGGGGCGAATACCTGGATAACGACGAGCGGTTCACGTTTTTCTGTCGTGCCGTCCTCGAGTTTCTGCTCAAATCGAAGCTCCCCGTCGAAATTATTCACTGCAATAACTGGCCGACCGCCCTCGTTCCCGTTTTTCTCCGGACCCATTATGCCCAGAAAAACCATTTCAAGGACGTCGCCGCCGTCTTTTCCGTGCATGATATCTCGCTCCAGGGCAAATTTCCGCCCGAATCCCTGGCCCTGACGGGCCTGAACTGGGATTATTTCACGCCCGAGCAGCTGGCCCTCAACGGCCGGTTCAATTTTCTCAAGGCCGGGCTGATATTTGCCGACATCATCAATATGGTCAACCCGGATTACCTTCAAGAAATCCAGGGTGCTGATTCCGGCAGCTACTTTGAGGCTATTCTCGCCCGGCGGAAGGACGTCCTGGTCACGATTCGCCATGGCCGGGACAATGGAAGTTGGGAGCTCGCCGCGAAAGAATTCATCAGGATCTATAAAAAGGCTTTGGAGCTTAGGAGAGGAGGTCGGAGTGGCTGACAACATTTTAAATGCGACGGATGCGAATTTTGATGAGGAAGTGCTGAAGTCGGCGCTTCCCGTGCTTGTCGATTTTTGGGCGGTCTGGTGCGTGCCCTGCAAGATGATCGCGCCCCTGGTGGATGAGCTCGCCGGGGAATACAAAGACAAGCTCAAGGTCTGCAAAGTGAATGTCGACGAGAGCCAAAAGGTCCCCGTGCGCTACGGAATCCGGGGCATCCCGACCCTGCTGCTGTTCAAGGGCGGCGAGCTGAAGGAGACGATGGTCGGCGTGCTTCCCAAGGACAAGATCGTCAATACGCTCATTAAATATTTATAAAAGGCCGCTTGGAGATGTTCCCGGGAGCGGTCCCGAAAATGTCCGCCGGAATTAAGTCCGGATTCCTAAGGATTGATCATGGCTGAAACACACGACGTCATCATCATCGGAGCCGGGCCGGCGGGCCTGGCGGCCGCCCTTTATACGGGCCGGGCGCGGCTGAACTCGATCGTCCTGGAAAAGGCGATTCCCGGGGGACAGATCTTGCTGACGGATTGGATCGAAAATTACCCCGGCTTTCCGGACGGCATCGCCCCGTTCGACCTCATCGAAAACTTTCGTAAACAAAGCCTCAAGTTCGGGGCAAAGTTCGTCACCGAGGAAGCCAAAGAAATTCGGAGAGAGGGGGAGCTCTGGGTCGTTCGGGGAAACAAGGCCCAGTATCCGACCCGTGCCGTCATTATCGCTACGGGAGCAGCCTACCGCCGGTTGGGCCTGCCCAACGAAGAGCGGCTGATTGGCCGCGGGGTTTCCTATTGCGCGACGTGCGACGGCGCCTTTTTCAGGGAAAGCAGCATCGCGGTTGTCGGCGGCGGCGATACAGCCCTGATGGAGGCTATCTTTCTGACCAAGTTCGCCAAGAGCGTGGCGCTCATCCACCGCCGCGACCGGTTTCGCGGGACAAAGATCATTCAGGAACGGGTTCTGGCCAACCCCAAGATCGTGGTCTACTGGGACTCGGTCATCGAGTCGCTCGTCGGCGTGGACCATGTCGAGGCCGTCGTCCTGCGCAATGTCAAAGACGAGACTCGGGTGACGCTGCCCATCGAGGGACTTTTTGTTTCGATCGGCATGGACCCCATCACCGGGTTTGTCAAAGGGCTGTTGGAACTCAACGGATGGGGAGAAATCGTCGTCGATCCGACCATGGCCACATCCCAGCCGGGGATTTACGCGGCCGGGGATGTGATCGATGTCTGCCCGCACCAGGTGGCCTCGGCCGTGGGCTCGGGCGTTCATGCGGCCATTTCGGTCGACGAATACCTCTCCAAATAATCTCTATTTGTTTTTTTCAAGCTCTTCGACCCGGGCTTTGAGCTTCTTGAAATCCTTGACGATGTCATACATCCGGGGCATGAGCGCCCAGACCTTCCGCCAATCCCGGATGTCCAGGTGGGGGCTTCCCGAGACGAATGAGCCCGAAGGGATATCTTTTGTCACGCCCGATTTTGCGGCAATGAGGACGTTGTCGCCCACTGTGACGTGATCGGCAATCCCGACCTGTCCCATCAGGAGGGCGTTCTTCCCGACTTTCGTGCTCCCGGCGATTCCCACCTGGGCCGCCAAGATGCCGTTTTCCCCGATTTCGACGTTATGGGCGATCATCACGAGGTTATCGATTTTTGTCCCTTTCCGGATGATGGTCTCTCCGAGGGCGGCGCGGTCGATGGTGGTGTTGGCGCCGATCTCGACGTCGTCCTCGATGACGACAATCCCCTTTTGGGGAATCTTGATGCGGCCGCCGTCCTCGGCCTTCAAATACCCGAACCCGTCCGACCCGATGACGACCCCGTTGTGGATGATCACCCGACTTCCGACCTTCACGTCCTCGCGGATCGAGACGCCGGAATGGATGACCGTCTGCTCCCCGATTTTCGCGCGCGGATAGATCGTCACAAGCGGGAAGATCACCGTCCCGGCGCCGATTTCCACGTCGTCTGCCACTGAGCAGTAGGCCCCTAGGGCTGCGCCGGCGCCGATCCTGGCCGAGCTTGAAACGACGGCCGTCGGATGAATGCCGGGCTGCGGGCGGTAAGGACTGTAAAAAAGCTGGACGGCGCGCACGAAGGCTAAGTGGGGATCGGCCGCTCTGATGACCGGGATCCTGTCGAATGGCTCGCCCGGCGGTAGGATCGCCGCTGATGCATTCGTTTTCTCGAGAAATGCCCGGAGCTTGGGCTTGGCGAGAAAGACAAGGTCTCCTGTGCCCGCCATCTCCAGGCCGGCCACGCCCGTGATGACTGTCTTGCCGTCCCCCTCGAAGGGGCAGTTCAGCCGCTGCGCCAGTTCTTTCACCGAGATGTTCATGGCAACCTTCCTTTAGGGGGCCATGCCGAGACCGGCCTTAGACCGTTTTGGCATTTGCCCCCCTTTTTAGGCTTGGGCTTTGGCTCTGCGCGCGTCCATCCGTTCGTTGAGCACGGCCGTCAGCTCCGCCCCCCAGAGGAGAATGGCCAGCGAGAACGAGATCCACAGCAGAAAGAAAATGATCGAGGTCAGCGTGCCTTGCAGCAGCTTGGACAGGACGACCCCGATCGTCGAAAAATGGGCGACATAGACGACAAAAATTCGCTTGAATATCTCCCAGAGGATCGAGCCAAGCGCCGCGGCGACCAAGGCTGCCCGGGTATGGACTTTGACCTCAGGGATGAATTTATAAAGGACAAACAGCACCAAAAACCCCAGCATGAACGGGATGAGATACTGGATCAAAAAGCTGTCGATGCGGGGCAGGACCTTCGGGTTCAGGGTATTGGCCACGAAGGAGCTCTCCTTGATGATCCGGTGGAGCGCCGTCCAGGCGGCCGTGATCGAAAGCGAAAGAATCAAGATCACGGCGATGATAAACATGATGATGTATTCCATCAGCCGGTTGTAAAAAAAAGATTTCTGGTACTGACTTTTGAAGATGACGTTGAGCGAGGTGATCAGGTTCGAAAACAGAAAGCTCCCGGATATGAGCGACCCCAGGAGGCCGAACCAACCCAGGCCGGCGATATTTTTCGAGATGCCGCCGATCTTTTTGAAAAACAAGGGGTCGAGCCTGGCAAAAAAGTCCTCGGTGAAAATATTGAGGCTGCGGATGGCGATCTCCGAACTGCCCAGGATTTTCGTGGTGGCGAAAGCAAACAGGGCGATCAGGGGGACGGCGCAGAGAAGACAGAAGTAGGAGATGATGATCGAGTGGCTGAAGCACTTGTCCGCATTGAACCTTTTGAAGGTTGTGCCGAGAATATGAAAAATAGGTGCGGCCATCGGCCTGTTTCTGGGGGACCTCTTCGGGACGCTCCCAGTCGATGTTCGGAAACGTCCCCGAGCTGTCTCCGGACTGCCCCTAAAATCCCCCTTTCCACTTCCCCATCAGGATGATGAAGGTGACGAGCAGGGCGTAAATGACCAGAGTTTCGATCAGGATCAGCCCCAGGAGCAGGAGGAAGCGGATATGCGGGCCTGCCTGAGGATTCCTGGAGATCCCTTCGCAGGCGGCGCTGAGAGCCTTGGCCTGGCAGAAGGCGCCGGCCGAGACGGCCAGCGTGATGATGGCGCCGCTGACGATGATCGCGAGCTTGGACAGGGAGGCCTTGGTCTCTGCCGGCGCGGCTTCCTGGGCCAGAAGCGGCGCACCGGCGATGAACAGGAAGAACAGCAGGAGGCCGAGGGCTTTGGATTTCTTGGTCATGGCAAAACTCCTTTCGAGATGTATTCCATAGGATCGATATTAATATCAACGTAATAATTAAAATGACATCCCCGTTCGGGCGGCGCTTAGGCCGCCCGCAGCCCCCGGGCCCCGGGGAACCAGTCCCGTCGGTTCCCCCCGTCGGAAAAGCCGACGGGGCCCCCCTCCGCTACGGGGGCTTGAGGGCGGCCCAAGCGCCGCCCATACATTGTCACTTTATTTATTGCGTTTGTATTAATGTTCCTCTTCATGGGCGACCGCTCCCGATATGTAAATGCAGGCGAGCAGCATAAAAACGAAGGCCTGGAGAACACTCGTGAACAGCGACAAGACCATGAACGGAAGCGGCAGAAAATAGGGAAGGATCGAGGCGATGACGACGATCAGCACATCCTCGGCAAAGATATTGCTGAAGAGTCGGATCGAGAGCGACAAGGGCCTTGAAAAATGGCTGATCAGTTCGATCGGGACCATCAGGGGGGCCAGCAGCGGCGTGGGGCCTGAGAAATGCTTGAGGTACTTCAGCACGCCCCGCTCCTTCATCCCCTGGTAATGATAATAGACGAACACGGTCAGCGCGCAGCCGATCGTCACGTTCAGCTTGCTCGTGGGCGACATCAGACCCGGAATGAGGCCCATCAAGTTTGCGCAAAGGATAAACAGCCCTATCGTTCCGATCATCGGCAAATACTTTTTCCCCCGGGGGCCGATGATATCGACCAGGAGGCCTTCCAGAGCGCCGATGAGAATCTCGAACACGGTCTGCATCCCCTTAGGCACGAGTGAGCGCCTCCGGGCGGCGAGTCCGAGAAATACGATTAAAAAAGCCGCCACGATGATGACCATGACGATGTAGTCGGGGATGAAGCCGCGGGGATTCTTGACGTGAATGCCGGCCAGGCCGAGCAGGGCGGCGATGGGTGGTCCAAAGACCTTGTTGAACAGCGTGACGATGGCTAAGGGACGTTCTAGCTCTTCCATTGTCTCAAGCGGGCGAGGGCTGCAACCGTTTCACCCAGAAAAACGGGAATTACCGTCGAAAAGCCTGCGGCAAACGCCAGGAGCTTCTTCGGATAAGCGAAGATTATAATTAAAAATATGCCAATAATCAATATCAGGCGGACGGCATAGAGAAGGATGCCCGAGCGGACGGTCTTGCCGGTCTCCCGGAGGAGGACTCGGGTCAAGGACTTCTTGAGCCAGAGGAAGGAAAGAGCCGCGAGTGCCCCTCCAACCAAGACGAAGAGACCGGTGAGAAGGTCGAAGAGGAAACCGGCCGGCAATCCACAGATGGCTGCTAAAATAATGATTTCAAAGGGGATCCGCCGGAGGATGTTTTCTTCTATCGGGTCGGTCTGCATGCTCATCAGCTTACCTTCTCAATCCTTGTCGATATCGGGATCTTTGTTTAATTTAATGATGCCCCGGATCAGGCTGAACAGGCCGGAGGCAACCCCCAACAGGGTAAAAACCAGGAGAAGCCAGGGGTTGGTGCCGAGCCACTTGTCCAAGTAGTAGCCGATCAAAAGCCCTATGACGATCGAAGACGGCAGCACCAGCCCCAGGGAAAACAGGTCTGCAAACTTCCCGTATTTCATAGGTCAAACCCGGCTCTATTATAACATACGGGGTCTACGCAGGCCCCCTGTTCCGTATCATACGTTTTTCGAGTGAGAATTTCCCGCCCGGCAATCGTCTTTCTTATACAAACGCAATAAATAAAGTGACAATGTATGGGCGGCGCTTAGGCCGCCCGAACGGGGATGTCATTGCGTTGATATTAGATTGGGACATCGACCCCGTTTCCGATTCCAAAAAAGGAGGCATCCATCATGACCCATGACCCCAAAACGCATGGCTTTGGCTGGATCCCCGATTATCCCGATTTCAGGGACTATACGGAGGAAACGAAAACGGTCCGCGAAATTTTGCTTTTGACCAACCTTCCTCTCGCCCGCGACCTTTCGGGAAAAGGCGGCGCCCCATCCGGCGCGCCCAAAAAAACGCCCGCCAAGCCTCTCGCTCTCCCCGCCTCCGTCGACCTCCGGGAATGGTGTTCGCCCGTCGAAGATCAGCGGAGCCTCGGCGCCTGCACGGCCAACGCCGGGGTCGGCGCCATCGAATATTATGAACGCAAGGCCTTCGGCCGGCATATCGATGCTTCGCGCCTCTTCCTCTATAAAGTGACGCGCAACCTGATGAAAATGAAGGGCGACACGGGCGCCTACCTCCGCACCACCATCGGCGGCATGGTCCTTTTCGGCGTTCCTCCAGAGGAATACTGGCCCTATACCGACGACCAAGAGAAATTCGACAAGGAGCCCCCGGCTTTCTGCTATGCCTTTGCCCAGAACTACAAGACGATTCAGTATTACAGGCACGACCCGCCGGGAATCCTTCCGGGGACCGTCCTCAACCGCGTCAAGGCCTACCTGGCGGCCGGCCACCCCTCGATGTTCGGTTTCACGGTCTACAGCTCCATGGAATTGGCCGATGAGCGGGGCGCCATCCCCTTTCCCGAGCGCTCCGAGCGGATCCTGGGCGGGCATGCCGTTTTGGCCGTCGGCTATGACGACCGACTGAAGATCGCCAACATATCCAGCGGTAATGAAACGACGGGCGCCCTTCTCATCCGCAATTCTTGGGGGACGGGATGGGGCGAGCAGGGCTACGGCCGGCTGCCCTATGAGTATGTCTTGAGGGGGCTGGCTGAGGACTTCTGGTCGGTTTTAAAGAAGGATTGGATAGACACCGGCGAATTCAACGTCTAAAAATCCCGCTTTTCCCCGCTTTTCCAAAGGGGGGAAAGAAGAGGGAACCGTCACGGATTTCCCCTCTTTTTCAAAGAGGGATTGATGCGGATTTTGCTTGATAATCTAGGGGGGAATCGGTATGATTATGTATATATGGGTTCTTAAAATTTGGGGACACATGTGAAATCAGCGGATTATTTAAGCGCTCCCCGATATTATCGCAGCGACACCAGCCCAATTGGAAAATTCGGTGTGTGTCACGGAATATTCCGGAAATGGGCATTATGTCCGCTCATTTTCCTAATTCTCGTCTCTGCCGCGTTCGTTCCTTTCCTTCAGGCTCAAGTCCCCGAACAGGTCGATCCTTTCTACAAGAAACTCTATGAGGACGGCAAATATTTCTACCAGAGCGGTGATTATGCCGGCGCGGCTTCGAATTTCGGAGTCGCCTTCTTCGGCTTCGTGGCCAACCCGCCCCAGCTCCTCGAGTGCTACATCTATCTCGAAGTCTGTTTCGCCCAGCTCAAAAACGCCGAAAAAGCCAAATATTATTATGATGAAATCAAGCGCCTCCGCCTCCAGAGCCACTTGAAGAACCTCAAGCTCCCCGAAGACCTCGAGGTCAAATATCTCGAGCTCAATGCCGCCTTTGCCCGTCTTGAGACCAAGGCTGCCGGCGGAAGCGGTGCCGTTGCGTCCAAAACCGAACCCAAATCAAAATCTAAACCCGAATCCCAGCCCCCGGCATCCTCCCCTCGGAAAGAAGCTGATTCTAAGCCCCGGCAGACCGCTCCTCCGCCCTCAACCCCTAAGAAAGAAGCCGATTCGGGAAAAGCCAAAGACTTGTCCGAAAAACCGGCCAACGAGCCCGCTCAAACCGCGGAACCCGCCTCTAAGACGAAAACGTCTCCAGCCCCTGCCGTTTCTCCAGCCGAGGCCGCCGCCGCCGAGATCAAGCAGCTCAAGGATTCCATCAAAAAAGACAAGGGAAATCCCGACCCTTATTTCCGGCTTTCCACGCTTTTCGTCGACCAGAAAAAATTCAAAGACGCGCGCGCCGCCCTCGAATCCCTTCTCGGCATAAACCCAAAAAACGGCCCGGCCCACTTAGAGCTGGGAAAAATTTATGTCGCCGAGCAAAAAACCAAGGAAGCCCTCGCTGCCTTCGAAAAAGCCGCCGCCCTCCTCCCCGATAACCCCGCCCCTCATTATGCTCTCGGCAAGCTCTACTTCGACCTGAAGAATTACGACAAGGCCCAGCAATCATTCTCCCTCGCCCAGCGGATCGACAGCCAATATATGGATGTCGCCCGTTATATGGCCGGCCTTGCCGACATCGAAGCCCTCCGCATCACGGACTCTCAGGTCTACCTCCAGAAGGCCCGCTCCGAGCTCGATGCCTACAAGAAAATAGGGTTTTACATTGACGCCCTGAAGGCCGATCCGTCCAACACGGACGTCTATTTTGAAATCGAAGCCGTCTATATCCGGCAAAAACAATATAAAGAAGCGGCTAAGCTGCTCGAGCTCCTCCTCACGTATTATCCGGGCGACGTCCGAATCTATGTGGATCTCGGCGATGTCTATATCAGGGAGAAATCCTTCGACAAGGCGGCGACTGTCCTGGGACGGGGGATAAAGATCGCCGGAAAAAACATTGAGCTGCATTATTTTCTGGGCAGGGCTTTCATGGGACAGAAAAAATATGACCTGGCGGCCGCCGAATTCGATATCGTCCTGGCCGCCTCGGCCTTTTACAAGGATACGCGGGATCTCAGGAAGTCATGCCTGGACAAGATCAAAAAATAGGCGAACGCAATCTTCCCCTCCAAATTGACTGCAGGATTGCCTGTTTTGCGATTCTTTTTTCAATAGCGGCTCTTTTGACTTCGGCCCAAACACTGAACTCCGCCGCCCGCCCCGCCGAGCGCTTCCCCAATTTGATCGAAAACGGCGATTTCGAAAGCTATGATCCGCCCGCCAAGCCATATATCTGGCGTTTAGAGCCCGAGACATTTTTTCTCTGGGACCTATTTTCGCGCCCCGGCGGAAAGCGCTCCCTCTTCATCGGGGCCTCGATGATCGCTCCTCTCGATTGCGCGCGCCTGACCTGCCGGCTCAGGTTGCCCGTCAAGCCGGGGGCGGCCTATCTCTTCGAAGGCTCCTTTATCCGCAACCGAAACATTGACGGCGTCTATCCCACGGTTTCGCTCTTTGGGCAGGAGCGCCGGCTGAGTGATTTCTGGGCCTCCGGCAAATGGCAAAAAATATCGGTCATCTTTCAATCCCCGGCGAAGCGGAAAAGTGCAAAGGCGCCTTCAGAATTCCTGAAAATAGAAGCCCCGCGGGACGATTACTTCCTCTGGGTGGATGATTTGAGCCTCCGGGAAATAAAAACCGCGGCCGTAGGCCCGCTCAACGGTGCCCGGATCAACCGGGAGTCGATTGAATTCACCTGGGAAATGACGCCGACGGACCGCCTGCTGGATGTTGTCCTTGTGCTTTCCCGCGATAAGAATTTTAATGGGCGGGATGTGCTGGAATTCCGGACCAATAATGGAGATGGCGAACTGCTCAATAGGGACCCGGTCCCGAACGGTAGCCCGGTCCAATCTTTTGCCGGAGATTCCGAAGTTCTCACCCTTTTCCTGCCAAACGATCTAAAAAAAGGGAAATGGTTCTGGCGGCTGGAAATTTATCAGTATAAGACACTTCTCGCCTTGTCCGACATTAGGCATTTTTTTATAGAAAAAGAATATCCGGAAATTTCTTCAGCGTCATCGCCTGCCTCTTGGCGTGGCGATCTCACATTTACGGCGGCGGATGAAGAAGCGAGAGGCGGGTCGGAAATTCAGAACTTAGATTTTTTCCCCATCGGGATGTACGGCGTCCCTCCTGAAGACTTTAAAGAGTTGAGCGGGATCGGCTTCAATTCGGTCAGCCTTCTCGCGGCCGGTCCGGATTCTCTCGTTCAGGCTTTGGCCGCGGCCCGCGAAAACGGCCTCAGGATTCTCGTCTCTCCCGCGGCCGCATGGGGAGGCGCGCTCGAAGCCGCGCTTTCAAACGCGATCCTTGGCTGGTACCTTGAAGACGAGCCCGAGGGCCGGAGCATTTCGCCTAAAATCCTCTTCAACAGGCGCGCCGAGCTCTT
>Ga0315280_10000131_pt1 | contig 138614 bp, 118 predicted proteins | sample YL17G06_40_MG_FD_203697 | JGI IMG/M metagenome (GOLD analysis project Ga0315280, IMG submission 203697) | Sediment microbial communities from Yellowstone Lake, YNP, Wyoming, USA - YL17G06_40 | ecosystem: Environmental > Aquatic > Freshwater > Lake > Sediment | place: USA: Wyoming | collected... | reverse complement strand
CGCTCAGCGGCGAATCTTGGCGATGAGGGACTGGTCAACCTCGAAGCGCTCGTCAGCGGCTTGCAGCAACTCGTTGTGCACCGCTCGGCGTGAAGACCACAATTGCACGACCACGCCCGCGTCCTTGGCGGCTTCGATGGCCGGAACGAGGTCGCTGTCGCCGCTGATTATGATGGCCTTCGTGATCTGATGGCTGAAACTCAGCCGCACGAGGTCCACCGCAATCCAGATATCAACCCGCTTCTGCTCAAAGCCTCCCCCACGTTTCGCCAGCTTCCCCTGCCGGAACTCGAACCGAGGCAGGCGCTTAAGGGCCTCAATGAATCTCGCCATGTTGGCGTGGCGCTGTTTTTCTTCCTCAGTCGGCGGGTCGCTCTGGTAGGGCATGCAATGGTAGTAATAGGTTCGCAGCCGCTCGGTGCCTTGCGTGAGTTCGTCCGACAGCCTGCCGTAGTCAATAGCGGCTTTGCTGAATTCGTGCTCAAGGATTTTGTTGAGGTATCCCCCATCTACGAAAACAGCACATCGGCTCATGGTTGCACCTGTGCGCCCATAATAGCAAAAGGCCGACCCCTGGGTCGGCCCTTTGGACGATTATTCCTGACCCCGCCATGCAGGATCAGGGCTGATTATGCCACCTCTCTTTATACCATGGAGCCCTTGCGGAGTCAACAAGATTTCACTCGCCTCCTAGCTCCAGTTCCTTGCTCTTCCTTGCCGTCCCGCGTGGACAGATAACGAAGATCCTGAGCAATCTCGAATCTTGAATCTCAAATCGCCCTTCAGCCGTCCCGCCCCGCGGGATAGTGGCGGGCATTGGCATCGATTTGGAGTGCGGGAGTCTCTGCTCCTGCTTTGCTTTTCGGGGGCTTGCTGCCGAGATTCTGTGGGGGTGGCACGGAACCTGCGTGCGCACGGCACCGGCTGGCGTAGAGCTCCTGAGGTCTGCGCTGTGCGGCGCTGCATGCACCAGGGTCAGCCCCTCCTTAGTTTCTGGCTCCAAGCTAAGAAGGGGCTTGACTTATCTCCTTAAGATATGGTATATTACAGGTTGAGGCTTAGCTTATGCCAGCTAAGACCCATCGATGAGGAGGTTCAATGAAAGAAGTGCCCGAAGTTGAGCAATTGCTTAAGGTCCTGGTGCACCTCGTGGGAAGGAGCGTTGTCCCCATGGAGAAGCTGGAGCAGATTGTTGCTCCAGCGCCGGGTTCTGAAAGACAAATCCGCGCTTTTAACCTTTGCGATGGTTCCAGGACCCAGGCCCAGATTGTGAAAGAGCTAAATCTGAACCAAGGTAACTTTAGCATCGCTACGGCGAGGTGGGAAGCCGCAGGGGTGCTTTACCGCATCAAGATCGGCTCTGAGCAGCGGTTACTCCACATCTACCCTCTGCCAGAGCGGAAGGTCAGCAAGCGGAGAATTGAGAGCGCGAAAGGAGAGAATGACCATGAACGCTCATGAAGTCGCGAGACTCGAACGCAAGATCGACGTGCTCATACGACTGCTTGGTGCCCGATGTGTAGAGGGTAAGACAACGACTGACGCTATCCAAATGCTTGGCAGACTTGGTCTTGACAGGCCGGAAATTGCGACAATTTGTGACACTACGCCGAATACTGTAAGCGTTCGCCTCTCTGAAGCAAAGAGGAAGTCGCAGAGCAGCAGGAGGGCCAATGCGCGACGAGATGCATGATGTTGTTGACGAACTGCGGAAAGTGAAGCGGTTGCTCTCAATACTCGTCACTAAGGGTCTCAAACAGCGGGAACAGATCGATGCACTCTCGCGTGTGGGTTTTTCCCCAAAAGAGATAGCGGAGCTGATCGGTACAACTGCGAACACTGTGAGTGTAACGCTCGCCCAGATGCGCAAGCAGGCCGCCACATCCAAGCGAAGTGTCGAGGAAGAAGCTCCCAATGACGAATAGAAGGCTAAAAAAGGCACTACTCGAAAAGCTGAAGATAACGCACCAGGCTCTCTCTCAAAGAGTCAAAAGGCTCAAGCGCGAGAGGCCTATGACGACTCCTGAGGCCGTCTATTTGATTGCGCATCAAAACGCAATTCCCCTGGACAAGTACTTACCTCAGCAAGAGATCGAAAGTGTGAGAGCCCTGCTACTGGCCGCGCCCGGTCGTTCGTTCGACACGGTCAAGACCAGCCAGCGGACCGGGAGAAAGCCCGTGGACGAATCGAGGACTGTTGTAATCGGAGGCCAATTCAGGGCAACCGACCCTATCCTTCCGCCGAGAATCCTAGCCCAAGCCAAGGAAATGGCTGCCCTTTATCCACTGCTATATGTCCTTGAAAACTCGATGCGCGAGGCGATTGGTCGAGTCATGAGGAAAAAACACGGCCCGCAATGGTGGGACTCACATGCTCCGCAAGGATTGAAAGAAACAGTAGCAAAACGTATGGCGGACGAAAACATCCATTGCTGGCATCAGCGAAGGGGTGCCGGGCCGCTATGCTATCTTGACTTAGACCAACTTCCGGCCTTGATTAGAAAGAACGAACGCGACTTTGTGCCAGACGTGATCCCGTATGTTGAATGGTTTGCTGAATTCGTTAAAGAGGTATACCAGTCCCGGTGTGTCCTAGCCCATATGAACCCGCTCGACTACACGAACATACAAGCCGTCAAGGTGCGCTTCGCTCAATGGCAAAAGCTGGTCAACAGCAAAAAGAGACAGTTGTAATGCTCCCCCCTGGTGGGGCGTCGTCAGAACACACACGTGCCGTCGGAACTTCTCCACGTGGCCGGATGAAGCCGCGCTAGGCACAACCGCGAATCCAAAATCCAAAATTGTCAGACGGTACCCAGACCCGGGCGGGTGAGCCCTGACGTGTCCATCGTACCGTCGGTGATGCGGAAGAGGCCAGGGAATTTGGATTCCCAGGGCTTATTGGCGGCGGGGACGTACTGGCGGGAGTTGGCTTCGATGGCGGCGACGCCGGGGATGTGGGTGGCGCTCAGCGGCGAAGCTTGGCGATGAGCGACTGGTCAACCTCGAAGCGCTCGTCAGCGGCTTGCAGCAACTCGTTGTGCACCGCTCGGCGTGAATACCACAATTGCACGACCACGCCCGCGTCCTTGGCGCCTTCGATGGCCGGAACGAGGTCGCTGTCGCCGCTGATTATGATGGCCTTCGTGATCTGATGGCTGAAACTCAGCCGCACGAGGTCCACCGCAATCCAGATATCAACCCGCTTCTGCTCGAAGCCCCCCCACGTTTCGCCAGCTTCCCCTGCAGGAACTCGAACCAGGGCAGGCGCTTCACGAGTCCCCGCGTCCTTGTATGCAGGGGAAAGGGCACCACCGTGCCGGTCGACCGGAGTCTCATCTGCCGGTGTGGCCTGCTTCGTTGCTCTGTGAGCGAGGACGGCAGAAACCTGCAGTTTCTTGAGGTTGAGGATTTGTGCTATCTCAGCAGCGGTTTTCTGCTGATCGCTAAGACTGAAGACTTGTTTGACGACCGAGTCAGAGATCTTAGCGGCAGCCATTGCAAGAATCCATCCGTTCCGGAACAGCGGCCGGATTGCTCCTTACGTGAATGTCTAGCACATTATAGCGCACGAGCCAAATCGGTGAGCCATGCATGCGGACATTTTGTCCTAATACCTGGAATTATGGAGTTTGGTGGGGATTGCGGGACAGATTGGAAAGCCTTAGGAGGCAGTTCGGCGTGGCCAGCGGCATCACTCCAGGCAGGAATCTTCCACCAGGATGGCATGGACTTCGCGGGGCCCGTGGACGCCGCGGATGAGGATCTGCTCGATGTCGGCGGTGCGGCTAGTACCAGTAACAAAGACCACGGACCTGCCAGGCGTTGCCTGATCCGGGTTGCGGGACACCGGAAGCCTCTCCAAAACCTCGTCGAGGGAGGCCACCAGTTGGCTCCGCCGGTACAGCGCCACATGGACCGGTGGGGCCAGCGAGGCGAGCTGGCTTCCTTCCGTCATGCTGCTCAGAACCAGGCTGCCGGTTTCTGACAGCGCGAAATCCACTCCGGTGATCCCCACCTCGGCCTGCAAGCATTCTTCACGGAAGTTCTGGGTTGCAGCTCCCTCAGCGTAGGCGCCGGGGGCGGGCCACTCCGCAAAACGCTTTCCCCAGGCGCAAAGCTTATCCCTAATCCCTAACTGCCCGAGGAGCGGATTGCGCGAAATGACGACGCGCGTGGCCCCGGAACCTGCCAGGATTCCGCGGAGGATCTGCTCCAATGCCAGCAAGGTCGCTGCCCGGTGGGAAGCCCCGGCCACCTTCGCCAATTCCTCCTCGAATTTGGGCAACAATTCTTCAGGCGTAATGGCAGGCATCACGCCTGCTAGCTCCTGCGGCGAGCGCGCGACTCCCTCGGGTATCACCCGCGGGGTGCCGGGGGGGCGCCCCAGCGCCTTTCGAATCCGCTCCAGCATCTCCTCGCGTCCGGCCACTGGGCAGGCCTCCAAAGGAGGGGGTGTCTTGACAAAAGCTTCCAGCGCCTATTGTACCACGCGCTCCAACTCACCTTCTAAGTTCGAGAAAATGAAGAGGATAGAAGAACCAAAAAAACTTCGAAATTTCGTGCAACTTTAGTATTATTTCGCTCATCCGAATCTCGGGCAGACCCTTAAGAAGGCTTCCCAATAGAATTTGAAGGATGGTTTTGGAATGCGGATAGCGGTGAAGTCACCAAAGAATCTCTATCGAACGCTCTTGCTGAAGAAGCGGAGTGAATTGCTCGCTTCGGCCAAGAGCCAACCCGAAGCACTCGCTATGAGTGTTCAGTCTCCGGATGATGTGGAGTTTGCAGTCAGGACTGCTGAGCAGGATGTAACGGCGGTAACAGCGAACTTGCGCAGCCGGACGTTGAAGGAAATCGACCGCGCCCTCGAGCGCGTCGTCGGTGGGACTTACGGCGTATGCGAAGGGTGCGGTGAGGACATTTCCCATAATCGCCTCAAGGCTATCCCCTGGGCGCGATATTGCCTCATCTGCCAAGAATTACGCTCCCGGAACTAAGCCTTTGCTGTTCCACACAACTTGGTGGTGACTGCGTCGCCGAGGGGCTGGTGTCTCCCCTCGGCGAACGTCTACAATTCCCTTCGGAGCGTTTGTCTCTTCCTGCCTTTCCACCCTTTTTGGAGGCGCTCGCACATTTGAATCTCCAGCACGCGGCGGAAGGCGTCCCATCTTCCTGCTCCGCTCCGTTGCGGTAGAATCCTAAATGACTCCCTGGAAATTCAGGTATAGAATACGCCGGCTTCTGCGGTCGTGTCGCGGACAAGACATTCCAAAGGAGTTCGGTGTCGTTGTGAAGCCCGCAGCGATGTACGAGCCAAAGGCCCGCCTGGTGGAGCGCAGAGGAACGGTTCGCGGCTTATGTGATCGCTGGACCTGGGGTCAGGACCAAAGATCCGGTCTGCATGAATGCCTGTCAAGGATCTGATCCTGCGCTCCTTTGGCTCGGAGTAGGATTAGGTCCGGCAGACTGCCCTCAAGGGATGTGGCGAGGATCAGAATCTGCAAACGGCCCGAGCGCGGTTCCAGGACATTTTCGTCCTGAGTCCGGGATGGTTGTCAACTCTCTTCCAAGTCTGAAGAGCGCTTGGTCTCGAGGCCGTTTTGGGCAGGGAATTGCTACAGATTCTGACCCGTGCCCTCGACGCGGTGGTATATGGGGGATGGCTGGGGTCTAGCGCGCATTAAGCGGCAGCCCGCCCTCCCGGGCGCGAGAATAGACTATTGGAGGATACTCGGTCCATGGCCTACGTAATTACTGAGCTCTGCACAAAGGATGAGAAGTGCATTGAAGTCTGTCCCGTGGATTGCATCCACCCGCGCAAAGACGAGGCGGGCTTCGATGCAGCCCCCCAGCTTTATGTTGATCCCGCCGCCTGCATCGACTGTGGGGCCTGCATTCCAGTTTGCCCGGCTTCGGCCATCTTCACGCTCGACGAGCTGCCCGAGCAGTATAAGGGTGCCGCCGAGACGAACGCTCAGCATTACGCGTAACCATTCGTCACCGCTTTCCAGGAGGCCGGCGCAAATTGTGCCCCCTTTTGCCGCGCTGGCCTTCCCTTTTCCCCAGCCCTTGTGTCATTTCCAGCAGCGCTGGCTAGGCCCTGTTGTCACCGCGCGGGATTTCAGTTAGATTTCTGCTCGCCCATTCGTGCGCCCCAGTTCGCTCGTACGCGCAACATCTTGGCGGCCATGGAGGGTAGGACTGTCCCTAGGAGGTGCCATCATGAAAATCACTGCGGTTGAACCGCTGGTCCTGGGAACGAGCTGGCGGAACCTGATCTTTCTGAAGGTCAAGACTGACGAAGGGTTGGTGGGGATCGGCGAGTGCACCCTCCAGAACCGCGAAGAGGGCATTCTGGGCTACCTGCAAGGTGCTGTGCGCCGGCACGTCCTCGGGTCGGATCCGTTCAATATCGAAGACCGATGGCAGCGCATGTACCGCAACGAATTCTGGCGGGGCGGCCCGATCTCGACGACTGTGATGAGCGGCATCGAAATCGCCTGCTGGGACATCATCGGGAAAGCTGTGGGGCAGCCGGTGTGGAGGCTGCTGGGGGGTCGCTGCCACGAAAAGGTCAAAGCCTACGCCAACGCCTGGTACACCGTGGAGCGGAAGCCGGAGGAATTTGCGAGACGCGTCAAAGTGGTGCTCGACAAGGGCTACAAGGCCCTCAAAGTGGATCCCTTCGGTCCCGGCGCATTGGAGTTGACCCGCGAGGAGAAGGTCCGAGCGGTCGATCTGGTCGCCGCCCTCCGCGACGCCGTCGGACCCCAGGTAGAAATCTTCATCGAAATGCATGGCCGCTTCAGCGCCGCCACCGCCATCGAACTGGCGCGGATGCTCGAACCGTATCGTCCCGGCTGGATCGAAGAACCCTGTCCTCCGGAAGATATTCCTTCGCTCAGGAAGGTCGCGGAGCACGCGAACCTGCCGGTGGCGACCGGCGAACGTTATTTCACGCGTTACGGCTTCCGTGAGGTGATCGAATCCGGCGCGCCCGACATACTCCAGCCTGACGTTATTCACGCCGGGGGTCTCCTGGAGATGAAAAAGATCGCTGCCATGGCTGACGTACGTTCCATGGTGATGGCACCGCATAATTCCAACGGCCCGGTCTGCACCGCCGCCAGTGTCCATTTCGATTTCACCATCACCAACCTGAAGGTGCAGGAGTGCTTCGACGACTTCTCGGAGACCTGGGTAGTGGACGCCGTACCCGGAACACCGCGTCCTAGGGACGGATACTTCTATCCCCCCGAGAAGCCCGGCCTAGGCGTCGAGCTGAACGAAGAACTAATCAAAGAGCATCCGTTCAAAGAAGGCTTCTTCAATATGTGGGAGCCGGACTGGCACATGCGCCAGTTCGCGAGGTAGGGTGGACTGATCGCGCTGGCGTGCGGGCCGGGTCTGCTGTACGAGTCCTGGTCAGAGAAGGAGGATCGGGCGCTTTGAAGTCACAGATCGTGATCTCAAACGTGAGAGTTCCACCGGAGCGGATCGAGCGCCGGATCCTTCTGATCTGCGGGCAGAGTGCTATGCTCGACAGCGACCTCGCACGGCTCTATGGGGTGGAAACCAAAGCCCTGAATTTGGCGGTGAGACGCAACCGAGAACGTTTCCCTGCAGACTTCATGTTCCAGCTTACGCGGGAGGAGGCACGGGCTTTGAGGTTTCAGATTGAAACCTCAAAGCGCGGCAGGGGAGGTAGACGCTATCCATCCTATGCCTTCAGGTAAGAAGGCGTCGCCATGCTTTCAAGCGTACTCCGAAGCCAGCGTGCCATACTGGTCAACATCGCCATTATGCGCGCTTTTGTGAGATTGCGAGAAATGCTGGCATCGCATCACGACCTGGCTTGCAAACTCGCCGAGATGGAAAAGAAGTACGACGCACAGTTCAAAGTGGTGTTTGACGCGATCCGCGAACTGATGTCCCCGCCTGCTAAGCCGCGCCGACGCATTGGGTTTCAGGGAGAGAGAGCGAGGTGAGGAAGAGGGATGCCACTGGTGACGTGGCTCACGCCGAGGCCAGAGTGCTGTGCGGTGTGACGAGGTAATTGATTGCCATTACTTGAGATCGTACCAATCGCCCTGGGGTTGGCCATGGACGCGGCTGCGGTGTCGCTCGGTTGCGGAGCATCCGGGCAAGCCCGTGGCCCGGGGGCAGGTCTCCGGCTGGCGTTCCATTTCGGCCTGTTTCAGTTCATCATGCCAATCGCGGGTTGGCTCGTAGGGGTCAGGATCGAACGTTTCGTTTCTTCGTGGGACCACTGGATCGCCTTTGGCCTCCTCATGTTCGTGGGAGTGCGCATGATCCGCGCGGGCTTGAATCCAAGCCTGGAATCGCGCCTCACTGACCCCTCCCGAGGTATCAGACTGATCATGCTGGCCGTGGCGACCAGCATCGATGCCCTGGCCATCGGTCTGAGTCTAGCCATGCTAGGGGTTAGCATCTGGTATCCGAGTTTCGTGATCGGGGTCGTGACGTTTGGCTCCTCGATGGCTGCCTTCCGGCTCGGACGCATACTTGGCGCGGGCTTGGGTAAGCGCATGGAAATCGCCGGGGGAACGATCCTGGTTCTCATCGGCCTGCGCATACTGGTGACGCATTTGCGTGTATAGGCTGGTCGTGCGGAGCTCTTTGCAGACTCCGCGACCTTGATTCCCATGTGGGGAACCCGCCACGGTGGGGGAGCAGCGTGGGGAGAGCATGCTGTCCCCCTACAGGTGGAAACCCCTGAGGCACCCTAGCTGGACCTCTCATGATCCTAAAGACGGAGCCATGCTTATGAAATCCTCCCGACGACGATTCCTCAAGTCCACTCTCACGGCACCGCTGGCTGCCAGTCTAAGCCGCCTCGGCGTACCGATGTTTGCCACCGTCTTGGCGCCTTCCACCCAGATGGAGTTCGACAACCCACACATCATCCGCTACGACTCGAACTGTTTCACCATTAACGGTCGCGACACATTGGTGTTCAGCGCGGCGTTCCATTACACGCGTTGTCCCAAGGCCCTTTGGCGTGATCGCCTGGTGAAACTCAAGCAAGCCGGCTTCAATGCTATTGAGACTTACGTCTTCTGGAACTACCACGAGCCGGAGGAAGGCAAAGCGACTCTGGCGGAGTTTGAAGAGTTCATTAAGCTGGTTCAAGAACTGGGCTTCTTCCTGATTGCGCGGCCCGGCCCTTACGTCTGCGCGGAGTGGGAACGGGGAGGGATTCCCTCCTGGGTGGCGGCGAAGCGTTTTCCGCTGCGTACCAACCATCCCGAAAGCATCAAGACATCCCAGCACTGGTTCGACCAGGTCTTGCCGATCATTCAGCGCCACCAGGTGACGACCGGCGGTCCCATCATCATGGTGCAAGTGGAAAACGAATACGACTACAGCCCGCCGATACTGGACGCGGACAAGCGCGAATACATCCGCGCCCTGGCCCGCATGGTGTGGAATGCGGGGATCAGCGTGCCCATCATCACCTGTTGGACGAAGCAAGCGCGACAGAACTCTGATCCCGACATGGCGCGCATCATGGACACCTGCAACTTCTACCCACGCTGGGACATCCTCAGGCAGGTCCCGCCCGCGCTGCAGAAAGCGCGGAAAGAAGAGCCGGCGGCGCCGCTGGGCATTACGGAACTCCAAGGCGGGTGGTTCAGCAACCTTGGCGGAAAGCTCTCCGTTGACCAGGATGGCATCAGCGGCCAGCAGCTCAACCTGCTCACCAAGACCGCCCTCGAGCAAGGCGTGACCTACTTCAACTATTACATGGCTTTCGGAGGAACAAACTTCGATTGGGCGGCGAAGACCATGACCACCACGTATGACTACGCCGCTCCGCTCCGCGAGCCTGGTGGCTTGTGGGAAAAGTATTACGCGGCGCGGGGTATCTGCCGGTTCTTGCGCATGTTTGGAAATGTCCTGACCCGCGCCCAGATGCTTGAAGGCGGTGCGGAATCTACTAATCCCAGCGTCAGTGCGGCCGAACGGGTGAATGGTCAGACCGCGGTGGTCTTTGTGCGCGAGAACGCCAACGCCGCCCAGCGCTTCAAGATGACTTTCGTCGATCCGGCCAGCCCCACGAAGCGCAAGATCACCACGCCACGCGAAGGGGAGATGGATCTCGGCGCACGCGACATGAAAATGATCCCGGTGCAAGTTCCTATTAGCGGTGGGAAACTCCGCTATTCCACTGCCGAGGTGCTCGCTCACGGCCTGAACCTCGATCGGCACTTCCTGATTCTCTACGATGAGCCCGGGCGCCTGGTGGAAATCGCCCTTGCCACCGAGGATGAACCCAGGTTCGAAGGCGACACTGTGTATCGCTATTGGGACCCCGAATATGAATCCGCCGTGATTGGCGTGCGCGTCGAAAAGAAGGAGAAGACGCTGCTGTTCAACGACCACCTCCTTATCGTGCTGGTTCCCCGCGACCTCGCCTTGCGGAGCTTTGCCCCGGAATTCTCGCCCAAGGTCGTGCCCGGGTCGGAGGAGACCAAGCCGATGTCCGTCCCGGTCATCACCGACACTTATCTGCTGGCGGGGTCTGGCCAGCACAAGAACACTCTCTGGGCGGATCTGGACTTCCTTTCCGGTGAGCATGATCTTACGTGGTTGCTTCCACCCTTACCCACTAAGTGCCGCGTGGACGGCGCGGTAAGCAGCTTTGAGTACGATCGTCAGTGGCGGACAGCGCGCGTCCACGTAACAACCTCGTCTCTTCCCTATCAACCGCTCGACCTGAGCGAGGGCCGCGCGTGGGTGGAGAAGTTCGACCCGAGTATCGGGCAGTGGCTCACCGGCCCGGCGCGACCTTTGGAGGATCTCGGCCCGGTACCTTACGGCTACGTGAAGTACCACGCCCAGTTTAGCTACACCGGCCAGCCTAAGATGTTCGTCACGACGTTCGCCGACGATGGAAAGAAGGTCTTCGTGAACGGCAAGCTCGTCCCGGAAGCAGCGAATCAAAAGAAGCAAGTTGAAGTCGATCTGGCGAAATGCGCCCGGGCCGGGGCGAATATCCTGGAGATTGCCTACGAAGCCTTCGGGGCATACAACGGCGGCAGGGAGTTGGGCGATTTGAAAGGCATCGAGTTCGTGCGTCTGGGGAAGGACGCCGCGAGCGGGTCAAGCATCGACTCTTGGCAGGTTCAGCGCTTCCCGGCGCTGATGGGGGGGCGGGAAATCAATCCCGAATTTCCGGCCGCTCTCTGGAGCCCAACGTCGCTGAAGGCAGCGGGGACGACCAAGGAATTGGTACCGGCCTTCACCTGGTGCCGCACGGAGTTTGCGCTGCCGGCGCCGCAGGAGGGTTGGACGGTTCCCTGGAAGCTGGCCTTCGAGGCTGACCGCGACGCGCTGCTCTATCTCAACGGGAAATTCGTGGGTCGCTACGTCACCATCGGGCCGCAGAAGGAGTTCTATCTTCCCGAACCCTATCTGGTTCCCGTAGGGAAGAAGAACGTCTTGATATTCGTCCTGGCGTACACTGACCAGCCCGGGCCCCTTCGAACCCTGCGCGTCGCACCGTACGCCGAGTTCTCAGTGCGCCGCACCCGCGTGGAATTGGAGTGGTAGCCGTAGCGTAAGGTTCGTCCTTTAACCTTGCGGCCTTTCCACTTCTTGTCGAAATGCCGCACCGTTCGAAAAGGAACGGTGCGCCACGAAATCCTACCGGCGACACCCGCAACGCGCTCGGAGCGATGAGCCTGGAGAACCACTTTTGTGGCGCTGTGTCGGGAAGGTCGGCTGTAGATCCATTTCTTACATCGCGAGAATCTTTTTCCGTAATAGAGAATTCCCCTTGCCAGCAGAGTCCCTGAAATGCTAATTGAGTGAGTTTCCGCCTATGCTGTTGTTTCAAGGTGTCGATGAGCGGAAATCCTCGAATTCGGTTCTCTGCACCCGAGGCGACTCAAAAGCCTGGTCGGCGGACCATTGGCTTGGCGATGATTGGTCTGGGGACCGTGGGAACGGGGACCGTCAAAGTGTTGTTGGAGCACCAGCGCGAGATCCAACGGCGGCTGGGAAGCAAGCTGGAACTGAAGACAATTTGCGACATCAAGACTAAGGACGTTTCCTGGTTGGGCCATCCGGTGAGACTCACCAGAAATTGGAAGCAGGTGATCCGTGACCCGGAAGTGGACATCGTGGTGGAAATGGTGGGGGTGCTGGAGACCGCCCACGCCATCGCCCGCGCGACACTCGATGCCGGAAAGCAGCTAGTAACCGCCAATAAGCAACTGGTGGCGGAATATGGCGTGGAGTTGGTGGAGCGGAGCCGGGCGGCGGGCGTAAACCTGGGGATCGAAGCCTGCGTCGCCGGCGGCACCCCGGTTCTGCACGCTATCCGCGAAGGCCTGTCGGGAGAGCACTTCGCCGCCGTTTATGGCATCCTCAACGGTACCACCAACTACATCTTGACGGAAATGGAGCAGCGCGGCTGCTCGTTTGCCGAAGCGTTGGCGGAAGCGCAGGAAAAGGGTTACGCCGAACCGGATCCCGCCTTCGACGTCGAAGGCTATGACGCCCGGTATAAGATTGCCATCCTGGCCATGATGTGTTTCGGCCAGGCGGTGAAAGTGAAGGATATTCCCGCCGAAGGCATCACCCGGATCGACCAGGTGGATTTCGCTTACGCTCATCGCCTGAACCACACGATCCGCCTGATTGCGGCGGCCCGCCGGCGTAGCGGAGGACGCCTGGAAATCTTCGTGCGCCCGATGATGATTCCGGCGAGCAGCAGGCTGGCAAACGTCCTAGGCTCCATCAACGGCGTCCTGCTTATGGGAAGCAAAGGCGGGAACACCACTATCACCGGGCGGGGCGCGGGTGGTGAACCGACGGGCGTCGCCGTGCTTTCCGATGTAGTCCAGATCGCTCGGGCCATTATGACAGGCGGTGTTGGCTCGACGCCGCTGGGGTACGAAACCTGGCATCCGGCGAAAATTGCGTCACCCGGCGACAACCTCGTTTCCAGCTACCTTCGCCTCGTAGTCCGCGACCGCCCTGGTATCCTGGCGCGAGTATGCGCCATTCTGGCCCGACACCACATCAACATCGACTCGGTTCTTCAGGAACCCGCCCTCCCCAAGAAGCACCTGCCCTTTGTAATGACGCTTGAGCCTATCCGGGAGAAACTTGTCACGCAGGCGGTCCGAGAAATCGCCCGGCTGCCTTTTATGGCCCAGCCGCCTCTGATGCTGCCCTTTGCCGAGCTGCCGTAGCGGCGGCGTCCTCGCCGGCATTGCTCGCTGGGGGGTGGCGGAGTTTACCTGCCAAATTTGAAGCCGCCGCAACGGTAGCGGTCATCGGCGATCAGAGATCGCCGCGACAATTGATCGGGATGACCCGCCTCGCTACTTCCGGCCCAGGAGCCGGATTCGCCCGGTGAGTGCGCGCCCTTGTACTCCCGCGAAAGTCAGGAAGTGAGGCGAGTCCACATTGTTATCGACCCAGGAAGGATTCTGGCGACCCGTGATGTCATCGAAGCCTGCGCGCAGCGCCCAGAGAAATCCGAACAGGCGAAAACGGCGCTCGACATGCAGGTTGAGCGAAAAATACGTAGGGAAGCGGCGTGAACCCGGGGAGCCCACAAGCTGTTGGTCCTGGTTCACCAGGCTGAAAGGGTAACCGTCGCGCCAGTCGAGCGCATAGGCGAGATCGAAGTGCCGCGGCAGAGGCAGCCAGCCCCAGGAGATAAGCCGATTCGGGGTATCCCAGGCGAACGGGCCGCCAGCCTGCTGGCTGAACAGCGGGCTGTCGATGTTGAAGTTCAGGACCGCATTGGAACGCGCGCTCGAGCGTGTGTAGGAAGCAAAGACCACGTGATTGCCTTTGAACATTCGCCGCAAGATGACTTCGAGCGAGTCATAACGATCCCGCCGCTCATTCCTCAATGCGAAGTGGCCGCTGAAGCCGCCTGCCTGATTGGCTCCAGCGTTGATGAACGTCCATCCATCACGCCCTCGCTTTTGCACAAACTGTGCGCGCAGGTAGATCGAATGAAGCATTTTACGCTCCAGCCCCAGGCTCCAATTGAGAAAGCGCGGCATCCTCAGCTCACGTTCATTCGCCTGAAATGAGGTCTCCACCGGAGGGCGGAGCAGTGTTTGGCCAGTTTCGTCATAGAAAAGGTCGAAGCGTTGTCCGGTCAAAGAACGCGTAAGGATGTCCAGGTTTGTCGCGTCGTGGTATATCCCGATACCCGCGGCGAGCTTGGCATCGCCGTTGCGGCTCAATAAGTACGTCGAGGCCAACCGCGGAGAGGCCACCACGTCCCGGATCACCGCATCCCAATCGAGCCGGATTCCGGGCTCCACCAGCCACCGGTCGGAAAGAGACCAGCGGTCTTGGGCGTACCCGCTCACCTCGAAATTGTTCTTGGAGAAGGAAGGGCCTCCCGCAAAATCAATCTTGCGGCTGAGCGTCGCATCCTCGCGAAGAATCAGGAAGGGTCGCCGCTCAGAAGACTGGCGATCTGTGACGCGCTCCACGTCCACTCCCATCTTGAATTCGTGTCGCCCACTCCGATGCAGGGGAGGTAAGAAGAGATTGGCAATCCCCTGAACGCGACCGGCCTGCCCGTCCGCCGTTTCAAAATAGTTGCCACTGGTACGTTCCGGAGTGATGACGTAGGTCTGACTGCCGAGTGGCTGATAGGCCCCGTGGAATTCGCTGATGCCTACGCCCGCTTCCAGCAGCACGCCACCGGAGAACAGATGCTGATCTTTCAGTGTGAACAGATAGGCCGAGTCGGTTTGATTGACCGTCGTCTCGAGGGGGCTAAAAGGCCCGAGGCCTACGTGGTCGGAGCGCAACCCGTTGACCAGGAAGCTTGTGGTCAGAATGTTGGCCGGGCTCAAGTTCACTTGCACCTTGGAGAGGTTGCTGATCCGCGAAGTGGGGTTCCGGTCGGCACCCGTCGGCAGTTCCTTCACAATGGTCAGGCCGTACTCTCCATCGAGGGCTTCCAGAAACCATGCCTTGTTCTTACGCAATGGGCCCGACAAGGTGGCACGCGGCGTCCAGGTGTTGATGTGAATACCTTTGCGGCTCTGTAAAGAGGGGATGAAATCAGTTGCTGAGAAACGCAAGTGGTTGTCGCCCATGCCCGTCCTCAGGCTCAACACGCCGCCTGAACCCTTCCCATATTCCGTCGAATAGCGGCTGCTTTGCACATCGACCGACTGGAGTGCATCCACACTCACGCGCAGGTTGAACAAGCCTGTTGTCGGGTCGGAAATATTGAACCCATCGAGCTGGTCGAAGACCTGGCGCGTGCTAGATCCGGCCAGGTGAATCTGTCCGAAAGCGTCTTGGACGATTCCGGCCATCAGCGGCAAGGCATATCGGATATCACGCGTGACCGTGTAGGGAACATTGACAATTTCCTGGCTGTTCAGAGTTCCGCCGGCCGAGGTCTTCGCCGGATCAATGGAGGGAGGGGAATAGACCACATCAACGACCTCCGTGAACTCCCGCACGTGGTTGAAGCTGATTTCCACGCTTCCGACCTCGCCCACTCGGACGTCGTTCACGTGCACCGCATAGAAACCTTCCTTCTCCACGCGAAGCGAATATATACCCGGACTGAGCCCGGTGAATTCGCGCCGCCCCGCGTAATCGGTTTCGCCCTTGAGGGCGACTTGCCCTTCCTGCTGAGTGAGAATCACGTGTGCGAACGGAACAGCAACGCCATTCTCGTCTAGGACAGCGACAAGCAGCTCTGCATTGGCCTGCGCTTCAGGCTGCCCTGCTGATGGATGTTGGGACACCTGCCCCGTGGGGGAGCGAGATAGCTGAGCCGTCGCCGGGCCTTTCGAGATTGCCGCCTGTTCCGTGGCGTGCGACAAGAGTGGGGCGGCACTGAGGGTGGCCACGGCCAGAGCAATGGTCAGGTACCGGCGGGCGGCGCATGGATCGCGCTGTGAGCGATCTGTGCGATTAAGGGGACTCGCATACCTGGCCGAGATCGCCATGTATGCGCCGGCCGAGGATTCCGGAATTCCTCTCAACATCACCCCCCTATTGTCGCTCGATTGTTGGAAAATGTCCTGATAGCCTGGCTGAGGCGGGGTCCAGCTCCCCGAGAAACATGGGAGCGACCCGGTTAGAGGAAGGGAGGCCGAATCCAGAAGTAGCGGAGGAGAGCCTATGAGCGATCTTATCCGCGTGGGAACTTCGGGCTGGCACTACTTGCACTGGCTGGGACCCTTCTATCCCGAAGACATAGACAGCAGAGAGATGCTGAGCTTTTACTGTCAGCGGCTCCGGACGGTCGAGATCAACAGCTCCTTCTACCACCTACCTTCGCAGAACACTTTTCGTTCATGGAAGGAGGGAACGCCCGCCGACTTCCTTTTCGCCGTGAAAGCAAGCCGGTACATCACCCACATGAAGAAGCTCAAAGATCCCGCCCCGGCTGTCGAGAAATTTCTCCACCACGCCCAAGAACTGGGCAGTAAGCTCGGCCCGATTCTTTTCCAGTTGCCCCCGTATTGGAGACGCGACGCCGCCCGGCTGGCAGATTTCTTACGCGAGTTGCCGAAGGAACACCGGTATGCGTTTGAGTTTCGCGACTCCTCTTGGTTTCATCGGGAGGTCTATACCTTGCTGGAGCAGCACAGTGCGGCCTTTTGTATCTTTGACCTTGCGGGGAGGCAATCGCCCGCGCTCCTGACGGCCGACTTCGTCTACCTGCGGCTCCACGGGCCCTCTGAATACAAGTACGCCGGCCGCTATAGCCGGGCACAGTTGCGAGCTTGGCTGCGTCGCGCGACGGATTGGGTTGAGCACGGCGCACAACAGGTGTTTATCTACTTTGACAACGACCAAGCTGGTTATGCTGCCCTGAATGCGTTAGAACTTCAGGAAATGGCTCGTAGTGAAAAGCTGTAGGGGAGGCCAGGGATGCAGAATCTCACGGTGCGGAGCCTTCCCTCGCGCCTCGGTCTGCCTTGTGCCGAGACTCGCGTGCAAGGCCGGGTCAGTTAACGCTCTTGCTGCCAGGGGGTGAGTGCGTGACAGCATCCGAATCGCTCTTGCCGTCTGCCGGCGCGGGAAGCCGTGTGCTCTGGGGCTCGCCCTCCGGCTGAGCGGACAAGGGGGCGGGCGCTTCTTCGGCTCCCATCCGTATTTCGTGCTCGAGAGCGCGGCCGCTAATCAGGGTCCACTTCAGCGGGTAGACGTCCGGATCGAAGATGACCGCATAGAAGTGCCAGATGAGGACAGCCAGCGTGGCCAGGATGGCTTCGTAGTAATGGATGGCCGTGGCGACGTCGATAACCGATTTTGAGAAGTACTCAAGCACAAAGTTGTGTGCCCAGAGCACGATGCCGGTGGCCGCCATCACCACTGTCCCCCACACCAGCGACCAGTATTCCATCTTCTCCGCATAATTGAACCTGGGATAGAGGGGCGCTTGACGGCGATAGCCGAGGTTGTAGCCCACCGTCTGGACGGCATCGCGGGCATCGCGCACCTTCGGCAGCACGGCGTGGAGCGAGCGCCGGCCCTCCGCCGTGAAGGCGAGATAAACCAGGTGGTAGACCGCGGCGCCCATCAGCGCCACCCCGGCGATGCGATGGATCAGCGCTCGTAGCGGGAAGTCCTTCTCCCAGCGCACCAACGGGGCAGCCGAGAAGCTGTCCGGAAACTTCAGGGCAAAACCCGTGATCACGAGCAGGATGAAGCTGACGAGCAAGAACGCGTGCTGGAGGCGCTCGTTGAGGGTAAGGCGGAGAGGGGTCTGAAGAGACCTGTATTGCGCCACGTGCCTGCGCAATTTCCGCAGCCAGTCCAGCAGATTGTGGAGAAGCATGAAGCCGACGATGGCGGGTATGGTGAAGAGGTAAAACAGCCGGACGTAGTAGAGCCAGCGGTTCTCGGTCGCCGAGGCGGGGAGCACGTGGACGGGCCCGAGGGCGAACTTCTTCCCGGCGTCCGGATGGCACTTGCCGCACGTCTGCGGCAGGTTCGCCTTAGCGATGGTCGAGCCGGGGTCGCTCGACGGAAGAATATTGTGCACGCCATGGCAGCTTGCGCAGTTGGCCACGGTCTGGGAGCCGGCCTTCGCCGCGAGGCCGTGGTAGCTGTTCTCATAGCTCGAGACTCGTCCTGCCGGCAAAGCGAAGCGCGCATTCAGCCTCTGGTCTTCGTGGCAGCGCGAGCACGTCATCTGGGAGACGTTCGTCACGTACACCGGCGACTGCGGATCCGTGGGCGCCAGAATGGCGTGCTCGCCGTGGCAGTCGGTGCAGGTGGGAGCCGCGTCCACGCCGGCGGCGACGGCCTGCCCGTGAATGCTTCCCTTGTACTGGTCGAAGACCTGCGAATGGCAGTTCGCGCACGTCGAGGCCACCCTGAATTTGGAAATCGGCGAGCGCGAATCCCTGGCTGGCAAGATGTTGTGGACGCCGTGGCAATCATTGCAGGCCGCCGCATTGGTCTTGCCGCTCCGTATGGCGCGCCCGTGAACGCTCGACTCGTAGGCCTCGACAGGCTTGGCCACGGTGAACATGTATTTGGCTGCCAGCGCAGGGTTCGAGTGGCAGCGTCCACAGGTCTCGGGCAGCTTCGCTTTGCTGACAGATGAGTTTGGGTCACTTGCTGTCACCGCTTTATGCGTGGGACCGTGGCAGTCCTTGCAGCTTGGTGCGTCACCGTTCCCCCGGCCCTGCGCTTGGCCGTGGATGCTGACTGCGAACTCCTTCACCTCTGTCTCATGGCAGGAGGCACAGAGTGCACTGCCCCGCGTAGAGGGTTTCGCCACGTTATGGCCGCCATGGCAGGTGATACAGGTTGCGGAACTGTCCGCTTTGCCCAAAGCCGCGTGCGCACTGGAGGCGAGCTGCGGGGAGACCTCTGTGTGGCACGCGAGGCAGGAAGCTGAGGCTGTCTTCGCGCTGTGAGGAAACTTCGCTGCGCCGGCATGGCAATCCACGCAGCGAAAATCTTTGTGGACACTTCTTTGAAATGCCTCCCCATTCACCGTGATCAATCTGCCCCGCGAGTTCGTTAGGCCGCTGGAAGGAGCGTGACAGGAAAGACATCCGTCCGCGGCGCGTATCGGGGTCCTGCTCCAGAGGAGGGCAGTAGCCACCAGCAATCCAACTTGCGCGAGTCTCCTCATTATTTCTCTTCTCTTGGCCTCAATCCCCCAAGTTCCAGATTGCTGCTCCGCAGCCGCTGTTTCCCGTGCTGGGTACTCACTTCTCAGAGTGCGGTATTCCGCGCACTCGAGTCCCAAGCCAGGGACACTTTGGTGCACTCTAAGCGGTTCTCTCGCCCCTAACGGACATAGTGTTGCAGTTCTCATGCCGCGGGCTTGGAGTTTTTCAATACGGGCCAGAGGCATTGTGGCCGTTCCACTCATGGCCCTGGGTAAATAGTCGGTTCCTTTCCCACGGAAATTGAGAGGAACTACGAGCGGTGGCAACGTCAACCCGCACCTTCTATTCGATCGTCAAAGGCACCGCGGTCATCTGGAGCGCACCACCAGAGGCTGCGAGGATTGTAAGGACGATGGTTCCCGGCGGTGGCTTGTTGCCGGGTGGGGGAGCCGGGGTCGCGGACAAAGAACCACCGCGACAAAGGCCCAAGCCTAGCGCGGTCGCGTCAGCCGACTTAGTCTCAGACTCGAGGGCTCGAACGGGCCCGATGCTTACTGGACGACCTGGAAGTCAAACGTTGCGCCTGTGCCAATCTTGCTTCCCGGAGGAGGCGACTGTGTGAGGATGGTACCCTTCTGGGCTGTGTCGGTAGGAATCGCCGTGACCTGCCCCACTTTGAACCTGTTCTTTTCCAGGGTGCGGCTTACCGCGCCAAGCTGTTGGCCGACAAAGTTGGGACAGAGGTAGACTTCCGGAACTTCTCCCAATGAGACCAGGAGATTGACGGCTGGACTGCGCACCTCGGCCGTCGCGGGTGGCGGGTCCTGGGCCACCACCTGGTCAGGTTCCACTCCGGGCCAGTGGACAATGGCGACGTCGCCCACGGTCAGACCTCGCTGGATGGCCGCTATCCTTGCCGCTCGAACGCTCGACCCGATGAGATTTGGAACGCTCACCTGCGGCGGCCCCAGGCTCACCAGGACGTGAATGTGCTGACCCATCTTCACCCGGGTGCCGGGCGGTGGCATCTGGGAAACGACCTGGTTGGCAGGGTACTGGGTGCTGAAGAGTTTATCTTCCACTTTCAGCTCGAACCCCAGTCCGCTCGCCAAGCGTTGCGCCGAGTCCAGCGGCATCCCCTCGAGCTTCGGCATGGTCTCTTGACGGCCACGGATGGTCAGGCGGATGGTGGTGATGGCGCTGATCAGCGCCACAGCCACTAGAACCGTGAACAGCAGGAAGAGCCGGAATAACGCTCGCAGGCGGTCGCGCACGCTCATGGCCAACGCTGCGATTTTATCACGCAATCGGGTCAGCGCGAGGTGTCTCTCCCAGACGGCATTTGAAACCGGCGCCTTGGGAAGAATCCCCCCTCTAACGATCCGCAGAGGGAGAAAGGATGGGGATACAAACCGGCGAGGTTATCGCGCATATAGCCTCAGCCATCCGCATCGTGACTTAAGGCCTGGCCACTGAGACCCCTCACCCTTACCTTGACGATGGTGGAGGGAAGCAACTAGACTCTCGTTTCCTGGAGGTGAGGCATGCCGACGAAGGCGCAAGAAGAGACTGTCTGGAAAAGTCTGGATTCCTTTCGGATTGAGAGTCCCTCCTGGGGCTTCGCCAATACTGGAACCCGCTTTGGCAAGTTCATCCAACCAGCCGCAGCGACGACCATCGAGGAGAAGCTAAGCGACGCCGGTCAGGTACACAAGTTCACGGGATGTTGTCCGACAGTGGCCGTACACGTCCTCTGGGACTTTCCGGACGGGCTCAAGAGCACGAGCGAAGTCATGGGCCTGGCCCGCAAGTACGGCGTGCGAATCGGCGCCATCAATCCCAACGTCTTTCAGGACCAGATTTACAAATACGGGTCGTTGGCCAATCCCGACCCCCAAGTCCGCCGGACGGCCTTACAGCACATCCTCGACTGCGTGGAAATCGGCAAGCAGACAGGCAGCCGGGACATCTCTCTCTGGTTCACCGACGGGTCCAATTATCCCGGCACGGCCAACATTCGCCGACGGCGACAGTGGTTTGAAGAAGGCTTTAAGGAAGTCCATGCGAGACTCTCTGCCGAGCAACGCATGCTGGTGGAGTACAAGCCGTTTGAGCCAGCTTTCTATCACACCGACATTGGCGATTGGGGGATGGCGCTGCTGCTGGCCCGCGCCGCGGGCCCGCGTGCCAAGGTCCTCGTCGACACCGGCCATCATTACCAGGCCCAGAACATCGAGCAGATCGTGGCTTGGCTGCTGAGTGAGAACATGCTGGGGGGATTTCATTTCAACGACCGCCGATACGCGGACGACGACCTCACCCTTGGGTCTATCGACCCTTATCAGGTGTTCCGCATCTTCCACGAGATCGTGTTCTTCGAGTGGGAGACCGGACACCGCGCTGACATCGCTTACATGATCGACCAGAGCCACAACCTCAAGGGCAAGATCGAGGAAATGATTCAGACTGCGGTGACGACGCAGGAGCTGTATGCCAAAGCCAGGCTGGTGGATCACGAGAAGCTGGCGCGCTTCCAGGAGAAGTGCGCCTTGATTGATGCTGAAGAGTGTCTGAAGCAGGCCTTTGCCACAGACGTGCGGCCCATGATCCGCAAGTGGCGACGCTCGAAGGGCCTGCCGGAAGACCCGCTGGCAGCGTTCCGCGAGTCCGGATATCTCGAGCGGATCACTCGCGAGCGGAGCGACAAGAACAAATCCGCCGCGGCGAGCTATGCGTAAAGCCCGCGTGATGGCGGGTAGCTCCGGAAAGCGAATTGGGCCTCAATGTTCCAGCCTGCCCGTCGCTTCACGGGCGAAGCAGGAAACGTCCGGCTGCCCAGCGGCGGTGCCGAATAGCTCGCGGGCCGCTGATTCCGGTGGATGGGTCTAGGGGAGGCGTTACGGCGATGAAAAGCGCTAAGAACGTTGTCGCGGTTGACCTAGGCGCGGAGAGTGGCCGCCTGGTCCTTTGCCAGTGGAACGGCAGCGAGGGAGTCCTGGAGCAAATCCACCGCTTCCCCAACGGCCCCCGGCAGGAAGATGGACATCTGGCGTGGGACGTGGAGCGCCTCTGGCAAGAGATCCTGAAGGGCCTCCGCGTTGCCGCGACGAAGACCAACGGCCAGATTGCGAGCATCGGCATCGATGGCTGGGGTGTGGACTACGTGCTCCTCGACAAGGCGGGAAACCGGGTTGGCCGCGCGTACTGCTACCGGGACGCGCGCAACCTGCCGCAGATGGAGCGCGCCTACTCGCTGATCCCCAAGAAACGGATTTACGAAGTCACGGGCATTCAGTTTCTTCCCTTCAACACCATTTATCAGTTGCTCGCGCATGCCGCAGAGTTCCCGCAAGAATGGGAACGCGCCGCTTTCTGGCTCAACCTCCCCGAGTACTTCCAATATCGCCTCACGGGCGTCGCGGCAGCCGAGTACACCGAAGCCAGCACCACCCAACTCTTGGACGTCCATTCAAGGTTCTGGTCGAAGGAACTGGCTGGCGCACTCCACCTCACCCTGGACAAGTTCCCAACCATCGTCCAAGCGAGAACGGTTTTGGGCAAGGTGCGTCCGGACTTGGCCCGGGAACTCGGGCTAGCGGACAGTCAGGTAATAGCTCCCGCCTGTCACGATACCGGCTCCGCGGTGGCCGGCATCCCATTCCCTCACGAAGACCTTGCCTTCATCAGCTCGGGGACATGGTCCTTGGTGGGAACGGTCCTCATGAGCCCCGTGGTCACGGAGCGAGCCCTGGAACGGAATTTCACCAACGAGGGCGGCGTGGCCGGGAGCATTCGGTTTTTGAGTAACGTCATCGGCTTGTGGTTGCTTCAGGAGTGCCTGCGGGAGTGGAACGCTCAGGGACTTCATTTGACCGCCGCAAGCCTTGCCGAACAGTGCGCGGGAGTTCCCCTTGACGGGCCTTTCTTCCACGCCGATGAAACTACCTTCCTCGCCCCCGGCAATATGGTGGCGCGCATCAATGCTGCTCTGGAGGCTCAGGGTTTCGCCCGGGAAACCCGGCCCGCCGAACTCGCCGGAATCATCTTCCGCAGTTTGGCGCGACGCTATGCCGAGGTCTTGCGAGAGGTCCAGACGATATCAGGAAAATCCTTGAAGAAGGTCTGCATCGTGGGCGGCGGAGTGAGAAATGAGACGCTCAACCGCCTGACCGGCGAAATCACGGGGTTCGAAATCGTGCGGGGGCCGAGTGAATCCACCACCGCCGGCAACGCCGCGGTGCAAATCGCCGCGCTCGAAAAGACCACGTCTCTTGAGCAGGTTCAGGCCATTGCCGCCCGCCTGAGGTTTCAGACGATGTAGGAGCAGGTTTCAAACCTGCCCCCTGCGACCTCCTCGCCTCACCCTTGACCTCCACCCTGAATTCCGTTAGCGTTTGTGCTTCACGAGTCCACTGATGCGAAAAGTTCGGGTTGCGCTCTTCATCACCTGCCTGGGAGACCAGTTCTTCCCGCACGTCGGCGAATGCGTGGTAGAAATCCTGCGGCGGTTGGGCGTGGAGGTCACGTTCAACCCCGCACAGACGTGTTGCGGTCAGCCGGCCTTCAACACGGGCTATCGGCAAGAAGCGCGCGCCGTTGCCACGCGCGTGCTCGACCTTTTCGATGACGCTGACTACGTGGTAGCGCCTTCGGGTTCCTGCACGTCGATGGTGCGGGTCTTCTATCCGGAGCTCTTCGCGGACGACCCAGAGCGACTAGGCAGGTGCAGACAATTGCGCGAGCGCTTTTTCGAGTTCTCAGAGTTTCTGGTCAATATCCTGAACGTCGAAGATGTAGGCGCGCGCTTTCCTCACCGGGTGACCTACCACGACTCTTGCCATCTGCTGCGCGAGCTGGGCATTCAAGAGCCGCCCCGAAAACTCATCCACAACGTGCGCGGCATCGACTTCGTGGAAATGCAGGATTACCAGTTGTGCTGCGGCTTCGGTGGGACCTTCGCGGTGAAATTCCCGGAGGTTTCGGCAGCGATGGGTGAAGACAAACTGCGCGCTGCCCTCGAGACAGGCGCGGGATATCTAGTCGCCAACGATGTCAGTTGCCTCATGCACGTAGGCGGATTAATTCACCGCCGGGGATTGCCGCTCAAGACGATGCATCTGGCTGAGCTTTTGGCGGAGCAAGAATGAGGGAGGCGAGTCATAGGGGCACGACTCAAGTCGTGCCCTGACGCGCAGGACCGCCGGCGCAACAAGAATGAAGTCGCAGGGCCGCAAGCCCTTGCTCCTGACGGTAGACCCAAAATGACGGAAGCAGGCATACACTGCCACGCGATCCACGAGCTCGGCAACCAAACGCTGGCCGACGCGCATTTGCAGGAAGCCTATCGTTCTTCGACCCTGCGGCTGTACAACCATCGGCTGGAGGCGATCAGCGAGGTTCCGGGCTTCGAGCGGTTGCGCGAGCGCGCGCGGGCGCTCAAGCGCGAGGTGATCGAGCATCTGGATTATTACCTCGAACAGTTTGCCACGAACGTGGAGCGGCGAGGTGGTAAAGTGCACTGGGCGGCGACGGCCGAGGAAGCCTGCAGCATCGTGCGCGAAATCGCCGAGCGCGCAGGAGCCCGCGAAGTAGTGAAAGCCAAATCCATGGTCGGTGAGGAAATTGGGCTGAATCACGCGCTGGAAGCGGTGGGCATTCGCCCTGTCGAGACGGACCTAGGTGAGTTCATTATCCAGCTCGCTGGCGAGGGACCGGCGCACATCGTGGCGCCGGCCATCCACAAAACACGGCAGGACGTTTCCGAACTGTTTGTGGCGCGTCTTGGCGCTGAACGCACGGAAGAACCTGAGCGTCTGACGGCCATCGCGCGGCGCGCCCTGAGGGAGAGGTTCGCCCGCGCTGGCATGGGAGTGAGTGGGGCAAACTTCGCGGTGGCCGAGACGGGAAGTATTGTCCTGGTCGAAAACGAAGGGAACATCCGCTTCTCGACGACTGCGCCACGCGTCCATGTGGCGCTGGTGGGAATTGAGAAGCTCATTCCACGGTTTGCCGACCTGGGTGTTTTCCTGCAGATCCTCGCCCGCTCTGGGACGGGACAAAAGCTGACCAGTTACACGTCCATCCTCACCGGCCCGGGCCGCCCCGGCGAGGATGGCCCAGAGGAGATCCACGTGGTCTTGGTGGATAACGGTCGCATAGCCGCCCTGGCTAACCCCCAGATGCGCGAAGCGCTGTACTGCATCCGCTGCGGGGCCTGTTTGAACACTTGCCCGGTTTACCGGAAGATTGGCGGACATGCCTACGGCTGGGTCTATAGTGGGCCCATCGGGGCATTGATCACACCGCAATTCATAGGAATCGAGCGGGCCCGCGAGTTACCGTTCGCGTCTTCGTTGTGTGCGGCGTGCCGAGAGGTTTGTCCGGTCAAGATCAATATCCCCGACCTGCTGCTCTACTTGCGAAGCCAGGCACAGGAGAAGGCTCCGGCGCCCAGGCCGAAAGGTTCGCTGGTACGTGAGAGCACTTCCATCCGCCTTTGGGCCTGGGTGATGAAGCGCCCGCGCGCATATGCTCTCGGCAGCCGGCTGCTCCGCTGGGGACAAGTGCTCTTCGCCCGCGACGGCTGGATGCGCAAGATTCCCATATACCCGGCCTCTCGCTGGACGGAAAGCCGGGATTTCCCGGCCCTCGCGGCGAAACCATTCCGGGATCGATGGAAAGAGATCAGTGACCAGTGACGAGTGACAAGTGGGCGCGCGTCTCTTGCTTGGCACTCGTCGCGGAATCGAGGTGCGCTATGTGCCAATCGAATCGTAATCTCAGAGCATTCATTCAAGCGGGCCTACTTCTTATTTGCGCCATGGGGACTCTGCTGCCATCCTTGGCTGCCAACGGCCCGCTGCCTCCCATCAACCTCCGATGTGAGTACCTGAAGAACCCCCTGGGGATCGACGTGCTCCAGCCGCGCTTTGCCTGGGTGCTCGAGCACTCAGAGCGCGGCCAGAGGCAGTCCGGTCACCAAGTCCTGGTCGCGGCGCGCCAATCGGTGCTCGATCAGGATAAAGGTGACATGTGGGACAGCGGCAAGGTCGTGTCCGAGGACTCGACGCAGGTCGCTTACAACGGCAAACCGCTGGAAAGCGGCCGGACCTATTACTGGAAGGTGCGATATTGGGACCAGGAAGGCAATGCCAGCTCCTACAGCCCGGCGGCGCAGTTCGAGATGGGGCTGTTGTTGCCTCAAGAATGGAAGGGACAATGGATCGGCGGGGCGAATCAGCTCCGCACGGAGTTCCAGCTTGCCGAGGCGGTGGTGCGCGCCCGCGCTTACATCTGCGGCCTGGGTTACTACGAGTTGCGAATCAACGGGTCCAAGGTCGGTTCGAGTGTCCTTGATCCTGCCTGGACCACCTACGAGAAGCGCGTCCTCTATGCGACCTACGATGTCACCTCCAATCTCAAGCGTGGCGCAAACGCGGTGGGGGTCATGCTAGGAGAAGGCTGGTACAAGTCACGGTCGCTGCTCCTCCAGATGAACATCGAGCTGGCAAGCGGAAAGCAGATCAGCATTGCCAGCAACCCATCCTGGAAGGCGAAAGATGGGCCGATCGGCAGCGATAGCGTCTGGGACGGCGAGATTTACGACGCTACTAAGGAGACGCCCGATTGGGACACGCCCGGGTTCAACGACTCCGGCTGGACCGCAGCACAGGTAGTGAAGAACCCCGGGGGCGTGCTCTCGGCCCAAATGATGCCGCCCATTCAAGTCGTGGACACAATCGTGCCGTTGGCGATGACTAGCCCGCAGCCCGGTGTCTACGTATTCGACATGGGGCAGAACTTTTCCGGCTGGACGCAGTTGCGCGTCAAAGGGCCGCGGGGAACAGCGGTGAAGCTGCGCTTCAGCGAGTTGATTTACGACACCGGGATGATCAACCGCGAGAACATCCGGGGGGCGAAGTCGTGCGACATTTATATTCTGCGGGGTGACGAAGGGCCTGAGCTGTACGAGCCGCGGTTCACTTACCACGGCTTCCGCTACGTGGAAGTGACCGGCTTCCCCGGCACGCCTGGCCTCGATGCGCTCCGTGGTCGGGTAGTCCGCAGCGCGGTCGATTCCGCCGGCAATTTTGCCACCTCAAAACCGCTACTGAATCAAATCCAGCGGATCATCCGCTGGGGCCAGTCAACGAACCTCCACAGCATTCCTACCGACTGTGACCAGCGCGACGAGCGCCAAGGCTGGCTGGGCGACGCGCACGTCACCGCTGAAGAAGCCATGTTGAACTTCGACATGGCGGCGTTCTACACCAACTTCATCCGCGACATCCGCGATGTGCAGGACGCGGCCGGCACCATCACTGACACGGTTCCCCACCGATACGGCAGCCGGCCGGCAGACCCGGCCTGGGGAACGGCCTATCCCCTGCTTTGCTGGTACATGTACGAGCAGTACGGAGACCGGCGCATCCTGGAAGAAAACTACGATGGCCTCAAGAAATACGTGGAGTTCCTTCGCAGCAAGGCGCCAGACAACGTCCTCCGTTATTCCTACTACGGTGACTGGGTGCCGGTGGAGAAGACCCCCGGCGAACTCGTGTCGGATGCCTACTACTACTACGACGTGACGCTGCTTTCGAAGATTGCCCAGCTCCTGGGCAAATCAGCAGACGCGCAGACCTATTCGCAATTGGCGGGGCAGATCAAGGACGCCTTCAACCGCGAGTTCTATGATGCGAAACGCGGTGTGTACGCCAACGGCACGCAGACGGCAAACGCCCTGCCGCTCTTCCTGGATCTCGTCACGAAGGACAATCGCGATGCGGTGGCAGGCAACCTCTTCCAGGACATTGCCTACCACCACGACTCTCACGTGACCACCGGGTTCATCGGCGTCAAGTACCTGTTCCCGGTGCTCACGCGCCTGGGGCAGGCAGACTTGGCTTACGACATGGCCACGCAGACCACTTATCCCGGTTGGGGGTACATGATTGCGAATGGCGCCACCACGTTGTGGGAGCTCTGGCAGAAAAGAACCGGGCCTTCCATGAACTCCCATAACCACCCTATGTTCGGCAGCGTCGGCGCGTGGTTCTATCAGGCGCTGGCGGGCATCAACGTTGAGCCGGACAGCGTGGGTTACCGTCGGATCCGCATTGAACCGCAAATCGTTCGCGACCTTACCTGGGCAAGCGCCACCGTCGAGACGATTCGTGGAACCGTGTCTTCGTATTGGACCCATTCTCCGGGAGTGATCACTCTGGATGTCGTGATCCCTGTAAACAGCGACGCCCGGATTTTGATTCCCAAAGAGGAGCAGATGACAGACGTGGTGGTCCGCGAGGGCGACCGAGTCATCTGGGAAAATGGGCGCGCCGTGCCAGGTGTGCCGGGTGTAACCGGCGTAAGCCGGGGAAAGGATGGGAGCATCACAGTCGAGGCCGGCTCGGGCCGGTATTCGTTCAAACTGACGGGGCAATAAATCTCTCAAGGCTTGGCGGGCTGTACGCATGTAGTTCCGGTACCGGCAAACCTGCTGGCAGACGTGTTCGAGGCGCTGTAGACTGAGTTGTCTTGACCCATCTGAGAGTCAGAGCGGCCGCCCGCGCCTATTAGGCCTGTACAGAAGAGCCACTACGGGGCGATCCGCTGGCGGTGTGCTGAACAATCGTGGAGGTGACCATGCAACGGCCCTGGAAGACGGACAAGTGGTTTGTCAGTCCCTGGTGCTACTTGCCCCAGGTGCGGAAGGGCTACAAGTTCCCTCGTAAGATCAAGATTCACGACGTCACTCTGCGCGACGGCGAGCAGCAGACTGCCGTGGTCTTCCGGCGCGAGGAGAAAGTGGAGATTGCCAAGCGCCTGGATGCTATGGGTATCCACCGGATTGAAGCCGGCATGCCGGCAGTCTCTCCCCAGGATAGAGCGGCGATACAAGACATCGCCAGTTTGGGGCTCAAGGCGGAGATATTCTGCTTTGCGCGCTGCCTCATCCAGGACATCCAGGCGGCCAAGGAGTGCGGGTGCAGCGGCGTGATCGTGGAGATCCCATCCAGCGAGCACATCATCCACAATGCCTACGGGTGGAGCCTTGACCGCGCTAGGAAATCGTCTATCGAAGCCACGCTGGCCGCGAAAGAAGCGGGGCTTTACGCTGTTTTCTTCACCATTGACTCCACGCGGACTGAAGTGGAGCGGCTGCTGGACATTGTCGAGCGGGTGGCGACCGAGGGCCACATGGACGCCTTCACCCTAGCCGACAGCTTCGGCGGCTGCACGCCGGAAGCGGTCTATCACGTGGTCAAGAAAGTGATCAAGCGCCTGAAAAAGCCCCTGGAAATTCACTGCCACCAGGATTTCAGCCTGGGCGTGGCCAATACGATTTACGCGCTGGCCGCGGGAGCGTCGGTGGCGCACACCACCATCACGGGGCTGGGTGAGCGCGCGGGCAACGTGCCTATGGAAGATGTGGTGATGTCGCTCCTGTGCCAGTACGGCGTCGATCTGGGCATCAAGACGGAGATGATGTGTGAGGTTTCGCGCTTCGTGTTGGACCGGGCCAAGGTGACGATTCCGGGCAACCGTCCCATTGTGGGCGACATGCTTTACCAGGTGGAGTCGGGCATCGTGGCGGGCTTTGTGCGGCGCGCGCGCGAGGAGCATCCGCTCGAATTCGTGCCATTCGCCGCCGACTTGGTGGGCCAGAAGCCGGTCTCCATCGTGCTGGGCAAGAATAGCGGTCTGCCGTCCATCCAGGAGTGGTGCGAGAAGTTGAACGTCCAGGCCAGCGAAGAAAAGATGCTGGAGATGCTGCGCTTGGTCAAGGAGAAATCGTTCGAAAAGAAAGATCTCCTCAGCGAGGATGAATTCAAGGCCATCGTGGATCGTGTGCTGAAGCAATCCGCGGGCTCAAATTGAGGCGGAAGGGCGGGATTAGAAGAGGGACAAGCGTGTGATTCGAAGTCTGGGTGAACTCGTCGAGAAGGCGCGGCAGCTCGGGCCGGCGAAGACTGTCGTTGTCGAGGCGCATGATCTTGACGTGCTGGAGTGTCTGAAGCAGGCCGAACCCCTGGGCCTAGCTGAAGCCACTCTAGTGGGCGACCCGGCGAAAGTCGGAGCCGCGGCGAAGAAGGTCGGCTATCCGTTGCGGGCCGATTCGCTCGTCCCAACCTCGGACGAAGAGGCCTCAATTCGCCAGGCCATCGATCTGGTCCGCGAGGAAAAAGCCAACCTGCTGATGAAGGGGAAGGTCACGACGGCCAATCTCATCCGGGGTGTGCTCGACAAAGAGCGCGGCCTGCGCACGGGGAGACTTTTGAGTCAGGTGGTTGTTTTCCAGGTGCCGCACATTCCGCGGCTGATGGTTATGACGGACGGGGCGATCAACATCGCTCCCACGGTGGCGCAGAAAGCAGACATCTGCCGGAATGCCATTGAGGTTGCGCACGCTTTGGGCGTCGCGGAACCGAAGGTGGCACTGCTCACGGCGCTGGAGTTTGTGAACCCGGACATGCCGGCCACGGTCGATGCCGCCGCGTTGGTGCAGATGAATCGCCGCGGACAAATCACAGGCGCCTACTTGGAAGGCCCGCTGGCCCTGGACGTGCCGCTCAGCCGCTTTGCCGCGGAACGCAAGAACATTCAGAGTCCCGTCGTCGAAGCGACGGATGTGTTCATCGCCCCTGACATTGAAGCGGCCAATATTCTTTATCGAGCCATCCTCTACTTTGCCCAGGGGAAGTCGGGCGGGATTGTGACCGGCGCCCGAGTGCCGTTGGTTCTCCTCTCGCGAGCGGAGACCCCGGAAACCAAAATCCATTCCATTTCTCTGGCGCTCCTGTTAATGCAGCATCAGCGAGAAACGGGCGAGGCTAAGAAGGCAGGCGCGTGACGGCAGCAGTGGACAGTTGACAGTTAAAAGTCGAAAGTTGAAAGCCAAAAACCCCAGTCCCTGGCCCGCAGCCCCCAGCCCCTGGTTTTGGCAAGGAGAGTCACCGTGAGAGTTCTGGTTCCCAATCTCGGCTCCACGTCGCTCAAGTATCAACTCCTGGAGATGGACGGCGAGCGGGTTCTCGCCCGCGGCAAGATCGAGCGCATCGGCAGCGCGCAGGCGCAGATCACCACCTGGGATGCCGCAGGAAAGACGACGCAGTCCACTGCGGCCGTTCGCGACCATCGGGCGGCCATCCAAACCCTGATCGATCGCTTGAGCCAACTCCCACCGGGGAACCTGCCGGAGAAGGCTATCGACGCGGTGGGTTTCAAGGCCGTCCACGGAGGACCACGCTATCGCGGGAGCTTCCGGGTGACGGATTCACTGCTCGAAGCGATGAAGGAGTTTGTGCCCGTGGCGCCTGTTCACAACCCGGTTTATATCCAGGCGATGGAGATCTTTCGTGAGGTCTTGCCGGGGGTGCCGATGGTGGCGGTTTTCGAGCCAGGATTCCATGCCACCATTCCGGAGCGGGCGTATGTCTATGGCGTCCCGTACGAATGGCTAGAGAAGCACGGCGTGCGTCGCTACGGTTTTCACGGCTCATCGCATCGGTACGTATCCCGGCGCGTCCCGGAGATCCTTAATCGCACGGCCGCAGGTCTGCGGCTGATTTCCTGCCACCTGGGCGGAAGTTCCTCGATCTGCGCAATCCAGGACGGGAAATCCCTCGACTCGAGCTTCGGCTTCTCCGCTCAATCTGGAATCGAGCACGCGGCGCGTTGCGGCGACCTCGATCCCTTCGTGGTCCTGTATGTCATGGAAAAGGAGAAGCTCACCAGCGCGCAGGTCGCGGGGCTCCTGTGCAAGCAAGGCGGCCTGCTCGGGATTTCCGGCGTGAGCAACGACCTACGCGACCTGGAAGAGGCGGCGGCAACGGGTCACACGCGCGCCGCCCTGGCGATTGACGTCCTGGTCTATGAGATCAAGAAGTACATTGGGGCTTTTGCCGCGGCAATGGGCGGACTTGACGCCGTGGCTTTCACCGGTGGCATCGGAGAAAATTCCTGGCATGTGCGCCAGGAGGTGTGTCGCGGGTTGGAATTCCTGGGCCTTCGCCTTGACGAGCACAAGAATCGCGCGCCCGGCAGCGGCGACCGCATACTTTCCACGCCAGATTCTAACGTGACGGTCTTGGCGGTCTTTACTAACGAGGAGATCGTTGTGGCACGGGAGGCGGTGAGGGTATTGGCGGAGACCGGCGCGGCTTAGGCGTTTTGGGGACACGGCGCGCCGTGCCCCTGCCAAGTGCATACGGAGGAAGGATCGTCGATGAGACTGGTGACTTTTCAGGTCGGCAAAGAGGATCGCGTTGGTGTGGTGAAGGATGACTTGGTGGTGGACATCGGTATCGTCATCGAAATCATCGCGAACCGCGTCATCGGACTTGATCGCCGGCCGGTCCTAAAGAAGCTGGCCCGCACCGTGCTCGCTGCCGGGCCGGCCCCGGAGGACATGCTCGAGTTGCTCGCGCGCGGCGAATCCTGGCGAAGGGCTCTAGATGGACTGCTCACCGGCATCGCCGATGTCCTCCCTGTTCTGGCGCGGAAGTTCAGGGGGCTTTTGACTCCGCTCCCGAAAGCTCGCCTGCGGGCGCCGATCCCTCGGCCCGGCAAAATCATCTGCGTGGGCCGTAACTACGCCGAGCACGCGCACGAGCGTGGCGCCGAGATTCCCACGCAGCCCATCTTCTTCCTGAAATCGGCGAACACCATCTGCGGGCCCGGCGATCCCATCGTCTTGCCACCTAATTCGACGCAGGTGGACTACGAAGCCGAACTTGCCGTAGTCATCGGCAAGGGCGGGAAACGCATTCCAGAAGACAAGGCCCACGAACACATTGGCGGCTACATGATCCTGAACGATGTCAGCGCTCGCGATATGCAGCGCGACGACAAGCAGTGGTTTCGCGGTAAGAGCTGCGATACGTTCGCCCCTACGGGACCGTGGCTCGTAACCAAGGACGAAATCCCCGATCCGCACAACCTGCGCCTTTCGCTCACGCTCAACGGCCAGACCATGCAAGACTCCAACACCAGTTACATGATCTTCAAGATCCCATATCTGGTGAGCTATCTCTCGCAATCCCTCACCTGGGAAGCGGGCGACCTGATCTCTACCGGAACTCCCGAAGGCGTAGGCGCTCACCGCACGCCACCGGTTTTTCTCCAGCCGGGCGACATAGTAAGCATCACCATCGAGCGCGTCGGTACCCTGACAAATCCTGTGGCGGGACCGTAATCGAAGAAGACCAAGCAAAGGGAAAAACGCAACCATAATGAATGGGCCAGAGTCCGGCACTGGATGTGGGCGGTGCCGATGACAGTGTGTGACTGGCGGCCAGCCTGAGCAGCGGAAGCACGGTGAGCCGGCTATCGCGTGAGAGCCGGAATCGATATAATGGCGGCTTGGCAATCATCTTCGAGGAGGCTTCATGAGGCAACTACCCAAGTTCAAGAACGAACCCTTGAGTGACTTCAAAGGCAATCCCAGGCAACGGCAGGAAATGGAAAAAGCCCTCGAGGAAGTCCGAAAGGAACTGGGGCGAGAATACGACCTGGTCATCGGCGGCGAGCGGGTCAAGACCCAGGATAAGTTGTACTCTTACAATCCCAGTCAGAAAGACCAAGTGGTGGGAGTGTTCTCCAAGGCGAACGCGGAACTGGCCGACCGTGCCATCCGCGCCGCCGACGAAGTCTACAAGACCTGGAGCCGCACCCCGGCCGAGAAGCGCGCGGAGTTGCTGTTCAGGACCGGTAAGATCCTTCGCAAGCGCAAGTATTACTACTGCGCTTGGCTGGTGTACGAAGTGGGCAAGACCTGGCCGGAGGCCGACGCCGACGTTGCGGAGGCCATTGACTTCACCGAGTTTTACAGCCGCGAGATGCTGCGCCTGGCGAAGCCCCAGCCGCTCAGCCCGGTCCCGGGCGAGAAGAACTATCTCCGCTACATCCCTCTGGGAGTGGGCGCGGTGATTCCGCCCTGGAACTTTCCCATGGCGATTTTGGCCGGCATGACGCTGGCCTCCATCGTGGCGGGCAATACGGTCGTCCTGAAGCCTTCGAGCGACTCGCCGATGGTCGGCTACAAATTCTTCGAAGCCTTGGAGCAAGCGGGAATGCCTCCCGGAGTGGTGAACTTCTGCCCCTGCCCGGGCGGCCAGGTGGGAGACGTTCTGGTGGGCCACCCGCGGACACGCTACATTGCGTTCACCGGCTCCAAGGATGTGGGCCTGCGCATCAACGAACTCGCCGCAAAGACAGCCCCGGGTCAGATCTGGATCAAGCGCGTGATTGCGGAGATGGGCGGCAAGGATTCGATCGTGGTGGACGCCGGCACGGACCTCGACACGGCGGTCGAGGCCGTAACGGTCTCGGCGTTCGGCTACCAGGGCCAGAAGTGCTCCGCGTGCTCGCGGGTCATCGTCGTCGAATCTGTTTATGACACTTTCCTGGATAAGTTGAAGCACCGTGTCGAACAGATCACGGTAGGCCCCGCGGACGAGTTCGCGAACTACATGGGTCCGGTCATCAATGCCAACTCCAAGAAGTCGATCCTGGAGTACATCGACATCGGGAAGAAGGAGGGCCGCCTGATCACGGGCGGCGCCGAAATCCCCGGCCCGGGGCACTTCATCCAGCCTACGGTGATAGCGGACGTTCCTCCCAAAGCCCGCATTGCCCAGGAAGAAATCTTTGGTCCGGTCCTGGCGGTGATCAAAGCCAAGGATTTCGATGAGGCGCTGGAGATTGCCAACAACACCGAATACGGCCTGACCGGTGCCGTTTACACGAAGGGCCGGAAGAGGTTGGATAAGGCCGCGGAAGAGTTCTTTGTTGGCAACCTGTACCTCAACCGGAAATGCACAGGGGCCTTGGTAGGTAGCCATCCCTTCGGCGGGTTCAATATGTCGGGCACAGACTCCAAATCTGGTGGCCGCGACTACCTCCTGCTGTTTACGCAGGCCAAGACCGTTAGCGAAAAGGTCAAGCGCTAGGCAGTGTGCCGTGCCGAGAGGGTACACGGCTTGTGCCATACACTAGTCGGCAATAGTCAGCTAAGATATAGACCGGCTTGGTTTTTTGCTCCCAAGCTGTATGAGGGGCTGAGTTCTAAAGGGGGCTGTATTCTCTTCTGCCTCCGCGGCCGCGCTGGTGAGCAGCTGTGACAAGAGTATGAATGAACAGCCGAATTTGGTGGAGGAAGTAGGTCCACAGGCACGCATCCAGGCTGAGATTCTCAAGCTCGAATCACAGAAGCGCGAACTCTGGGTGCTCATTGCCTTTGCGGCGTCGGTATTGGCCCTGGGATTCTTCTCCCTCCTCGTGCCCACCAGCTTCTGGCATTTGAACGTCCTGGAGTTGAAGTTCTCGCCGCAAGTGCTCTTTGTGGTGATGATGATCCTGGTGGCGATCGTGCTCTATGTGATGCAGCGCGACCTGGAAGTGAAGAAGCTTCGTCTGGCCAACCTGCAGCAGACTCTGAATGCCCGATCGGAACAAGCCGCCAGCATGATCGACGCGGTAACCAACGTCTTTACCCGCAATTTTCTCCGGGAGCTTCTGCAGGGAGAAATTGCGCGCGCCGAACGCAACAACCGCCCGCTGGCGCTCCTCATGTGCGACGTGGACAACTTCAAGCGGGTGAATGATCGGTACGGCCACCTGATGGGCGACTACGTCCTGTCTCAAGTCGCCGGCATCATCAAATCCTGCGTGCGTGGTTCGGACTACGTCGTCCGGTACGGGGGAGACGAGTTCCTGGTGATGCTGCCTGAGACGGACGAAAAAGGCGGGGAAATCGTCAAGCAACGAATCGTGCAGAAAGTGGCCGAGTGGGACCGCACCAGCCGGGTGGGAGACTTGCCGATTACGCTCAGCCTTGGCCTGTATCTTCACGTTGCCGGCCAGTCCGGCGAGCAGGATGTAGCGGAAGCGGACGCGCGCATGTACGCGGCGAAACAGGATCCCCGCCCTAACCCCGCCGTGGCCAGCCCCGGTTGATCCTTCGCCTGTCCTTCCAGTCAATTTCGACTCATTTCTCCGCGCCAGCACTTTGCCTCAGAACCCCGATGGCGCGGTCAATGGCTTGCCCCAAGCGTGCCGCCTGGTCTCCGGCACGGGCGAGGTCCGTATCCTCCAACGCTTCGCGCAGGCCCGGCAGCGTTTCCGCCTTGTAACTAGGCAAAGGTGCATAGATCAAGTGGCGGAACCACGGTCTTCCCGGGATGCCCTGCTCTTCGAGCAAGGCGCGCTCCTGACTCATCAGGCGAGCGTTGATCTCCTCTGTAGTGGCGGTCGGCGCCGGCCCCGATGTGGTCGGGGACCGCCGCTCGCCTCGGCGCTCGGAGAGCGCCGTTACAGAAGAACTCCCTCGTCGCGACGCTTCCAGTTCTGCGGTGGTCTGCGCCGCGACGGCTTGCCAGTCGCTGCATTTCTTAATAAGAGGCTGAATCTCACTCGCGAAGAAATCTGCGGGCGACAATTCCTCGAGGCTCTGCAGGTAAGCGGCAACCTCCGTCGCGTAAATCGAGTAATCGAACGGAAGCAGATCGGCATTCGCAAAGCGTAACGCCAGCAACCCCCAGAGGCGGCTCATCGCGGCGTGGTAACGGAAGCCCGGGTCGCCGAAACGCTCCATCCACGCGTAGTCGTCGTACACCGAGTGATAGACGCCATAAGGGCCGTCGAAGATCATATCGAGCGCCGGCACGCCCGCGTGCTGAAGGAACACCATGAAATCCGACCCGCCGCCCAGCACGCCGAAAGGAACAGGGCCGCGAGCCGCGCCGCTCACCGCATAGCTCCGGATGTTGCCCGAGCGCGGCTGGTCTCTCCAACGCTCGTAGATGCTTCGTCCCGTGGCGGGATCGCGCACGGCCTGCGTAGCCTCCACGATGGCGGGAAGCAGCGCGGGCACCGTACTCACGGTAAAATCCTCGCCACTCGTCGAAACATCGACATTCAAGCAGACGACGGCGTTTTTCCGCAGCTCCGCCTCATGCTCCTCGCCCCACTCCATCGAGCCCGTCAGCGTGTATTCTTCCGCGTCCCAACTGCCCAGCAGGATCGTGCGGCGAGGGCGAAAACCTTCTCTCAGCAGTTGTCCCAGCGCTCGCGCCGTCTCCAGCATACTGGCCGTGGCGCTCGCCGGGTCGACCGCGCCATAGACCCAGGCGTCATGGTGATTGGAGAGAATCACCAGCTTCTCCGGCTCCTGGCTGCCGGGAATTCTCCCGATGACGTCCCAGATAGGCGTGACGCGGTTCTCCATCTCCAGCGCCAGATGCACCTGGGCGGCTTCATTGCCGGTGCGATAGGCGAAGGGCAGCCCGCCCTGCCACGTCTTGGGGGCTGGAGGGTCATCAAGGCGCTTCAGGATCTCCGCCGCGTCGGCAGCAGAGAGCGGCACCATCGGAATCTTGGGCAGGATCTGAGCTTCAGATTGTGCGATGCGCTTCGCTGAAGGCGTTGAAGCCCATCCCGGGGTCAGCGGATCACCCGGAACACGGAAATCGTAGACTTCCGAGCCGCGTTGGAAATGCCCTAGCGGCCCCCAGGGGCCATTCGGATATGTTGCGCCTTTGGCGGAGCCGTCATCCGCGGGGTCGGAATAAACGATGACGCCGGTAGCGCCGCGCTTCTCCGCCTCCAGACTCTTCCCGCCGCGATAACCTTGGAAATAGCGGACCAGCACGATCTTGCCTTTGACGCTCACACCCAGCTTGGCAAGCTGCTCGTAGTCGTCCGCATTGCCGTAGTTCACGTAAACCACAGGCGCAATTAGATCCGCCGAAGGCGAGTACGCGTTCCAGGGCATCCTGATCATAGGGTCGCGGACGCGCGTGTCCTTGTCGTGCGGAATGGCGGGCTCCGGGTTCGCGAGTTTCACCCGCGCCGGCGCCACCAGCTCCACCGCAACCTTCTTCGGATAGGAGAGCAGTACTCGGTACTCGACGATCTCCGGATTCAGGCCGGCGCGCTGGAATTCCTCGAAGATGAACTGCGTCACCCGGCGGCCGCCCAACGTGCCTGCCACGTGCGGCTTGGCGGTCAGTCGGCGCAAGTACTTGCCACAGCGCGCGGCATTCGGCAGCTCGAGGTACCGCTGCTCCCAGCGGCGCTGCTCTGCATAGCTCTGCGGGCTGAACCCGAGAGGAACGGGGTGCTCCTCAGCCTGGCCCACCGGCGCAGCGCCGGGCTTGAGTTCCATGTTGTAGCGGTGCTCTCTGAGCGCCGACGACTGACGGCGGTCGGCCTCGGCCCCGGCCGGGCCGTGGGAGACCGCCGCTGCAGAAGTGCACAGCAGCGTCAGCGCCAGCAGAACAAGCCGGATGCGCCACGGCGAGTTTCGAGCTTCGGATTTCGAGTTTCGCTTTCCGAGTTTTGGATTTTCAGTTTGTGATTCCACGTCTCGTCTCTCAATCCTCTCTTGAGCAGGCAGCGGATTATAGAGTCTATTCGAAAATTCGATTGCCTGGATTCCTTTTCCCTGCACAGCTCACGCAGTCCCGGGGATAGGGATTCTCGTTCTGGCCTTCTTTACGCCTCAGCCCTTGAGGCACGCGGACGCGAATATGGCTTCGATTGCCGAAAAAATGGGTTCGTTACGGCTTCGTTTTGGGTATGTTTTTTGGCCCTCACCCTGTGTTTTCAATAACTTGGTGGCTTCGTTTTGCAATTATTGACATCTCTATTTTTGGTCCTCTCTCCCCTGCTTGCTACCTTGCGACTGGGAACCCATGGGAGGCGCGTACCTACCGCGGTGTGCCGTGTGCACCCCATGGGAGGTCTCGGCCCCAGCCGCTCAAACCCAAACCTTCCACAGTAGCACGCTCAAACAGGACAGTGGGCACGCGTGGGAATTCTGAGTAGGTGTTTTTTGGCTGGCTTTCTCACAATGGATTGAACCGCGGAAAAGACACCGCTCAATTCTCAAATCTGGGAAAAGCGTGGCGAGATGCTCCGTCTCGTGGCAGGTAGCGCAGGGTGGCTTCTTGACCCTGCGGCATTTCTTGCTGGGGAGTCTTCGATGGCTTCGGGAGGTACATGCTTACGGCGGGTCACTTGCCCGCCGGCTTATCCACCCCAAAGTCCCACAGTTCCAGGTTGAGTTTCTGCTGGACCAGCTCACCGAGCGCGTACTCGCCGGGTTCGAGCGCCTGCGTGGGCTGCAACTTGTGTAGACCTGGGGCAACCTGGGCGCGTTCGAGCGGCACGGCGGCGCGCAATTCCGCCGGTTTCCCGAGGCCCGCACGCACTTCCACCTTTTCCACCAAGCGCGCTTCCTTACTCGGCTTCACTCGAATCAGTTCCAACTTGGCGCCTAAACCATCGGCGGACTGGATGTAGAAGGCAGGTGCGGTCTGCTGGATGCGAACTGCCGCCTTCGCGCCGGGCAGGACGACCCACGAGCGGCTCTTGAGCACGGGGATGGGCATGGCCAAGACGAGCGCGGCGCGCTTCTTATCGGTAATGACCTCGGCAGAGGACTGGATCAGGCGGATGACTCGCAAGCCGTCGAAGGCATAGACGCCCTCTTCCTGCGGCAAGCGGATCCCTGGAGCGACTTCAAAGCCCGAGTCGGGCGGTTTTTCGAATCGCCGCTGTTCGAGCTCACGTGCTTCTTCGAGAACCTTCTTCTGAGACGCTTTTTCCTCCTCCTGAGCTCGCTGGGTGGCCTCGAAATCCACGAGCGAGGTCGGCATCTCCTCCCACGCCGAGCGTTCGACGCTGTAATAGCGCACCCGGTCCCCGCGTACTTCGTAGCTCGAGACGAGCTGGTAATTCCCATCTTTCATGAAAAGCTTGATGCTTGCCCAGGCGTCGGCCGACGCCCACATCAGGCCCAGAAGCAGCACAAGCCAGACCTGGACGTGCCTCGAGGTTCTAAAAGCCATCGGGTGACCTTCGTGGTATTAGATGCTAGCCCGGAGCACGATGCTGTTTCAACCCGAACGTTGAGCATGAATGGCGCCGGCCCTGGGTCTGCGATCCCAGCGGAAGGGCGGGGTGGAACCTGCCCCGGCGCCCGACCCGGCTACGCCGGGTTGCCGGGGACCCCGCCGCAGGAGGCGACGAGAAAATAAATGTTCTGTATCTTTCCGTTCCGGCGCGACTTAAGTCCCGCCCTCCGGCTTGGTAGCAACGCCTCTTCAGCAACCTTTTACCGGTCCGTATATTGGGCCCTGGAACCAGTTGGAAAGGCACACACCGGGCCAACTTTCAAGTATGATGGGCGGGATGCGGTTCGTCAGACTCTGCGGATGGCGCAGACCCTTTGGGTCTGCGATCCGGATTCACGGTATCTCCAACCGCAGACCTGAGAAGGTCTGCGCCAGCCCTCCTCCGTGGTTAGCGGCTCTTCTTCTCGCCATCGCGAATCTTTTCATTCCTCTTCCAAGCGCTGCGCAAGTGAGTTACGAAGCGCGCTTCGCGATGGAAAAGCAGCGGTATCTCTTGGGCGAGCCTATCTTCTGCAATTTTACCATTCGCAACACCGGGACGCAGACCTTTGCATTCCGTTACCGATCGCCGAGCCGCGTTCTGCATCGCGACCTCCAGCAGGAGCCTCGCTTTCGAGTAACGGACGCTGCCGGACGTCGGCCTGCTGACCCGGCTCCCAAGCCGTGTGGCGGGGCGATAGGAAGCGTGATTTACGGCTCCGTGACGCTGCCGCCCAGGCAGACCCACACCGAGCGCTGGCTGCTGAACCAGTGGGCGCGATTCTCCTCCCCCGGTCGATATCGTGTCCGGGCGGAGCGGCGGCTTCCTTTGATGACCCTTGACCCGCGGACACAGGGTCCCACCGGCAAACCGGTGGCCTATGCGCAGGCCCTGGACGAACTGACATTCGAGATCGAGCCGGCTACCGAAAGCCAGCTTCAGTCTGCTTTCCAACCCTTCCTGGCGGCGCTGAAGGACCCCAAAGTCTCCAACCCTGCCGAAGCCGTGTTGGTGGTGACCACACTACCCCAACCTTTCTTGCTGCCGGAGCTGGAAGCGATGGCGACCGCTCCCTCCCCTGACCGCTGGGATCGGAAACAAGCCCTCGAGGGGCTGGCGCGCCTCCGAACCCCTGCGGCTTGGCAAGCCATCTTGAGGATCGCGAAAGGCGAAGCAGCCGCAGCCGTTTCGGCCAGCAAAGCGGCCGGCCAGGGCAAAGACGATTCGCTCCGCGCCTACGCAGTCTTGCTCCTGGCGGAGAAGGGAGACAGAGCGTTCCTTCCGGCCTTGCTCGCGATGGTTCGAACCGCCCCCGAAGGGCTGCGGGGGGATGTTTTGCGTGCCCTCGGGTTCTTCCACGACGCGCGGGCTTATCAGGCGCTTTTTGACAAGCTCCATTCCGCCACACCCATTGATCGCATGAACGCCATTCTGGGGCTGAAGAACCTCGGAACTCGCGAGAGCATTCCTGCCCTGCTGGCTCTGCTCAACGACCCCGAAGCGCAGGTCCGGCAGGTGGCCGACTTCGCCCTCCAAAGCCTGACAGGACAGAAATTTGGCCTCTCTACCAAAGCTTCGCGCGAAGAGTCGGGTCGCGTCGCCGAGCAGTGGCGCGCCTGGTGGCGAGAAAAAGGCGCCACCTTCACCCCCCCTCGTTCACTCGCCTGCCAGGATTGGTAGCGGATGGTTTATCCCGGCCGAAACTGGCAGTCCGGGCGATTCCTAAATTGCCCCTACTCGCAGCGGGCACTTATCGTTGGCTTCGGGCCTAAGGGTGCTTTAGAATGAGCAAACAGAGCCGGAGGCAACATGGTTTACCATGATCGGATAGAAATCGATCCTGCTGTCTGCAGCGGCAAACCTGTAATCCGAGGCACCCGTGTCCTTGTGACTTCGATTCTCAGTCAGCTTGCTGCGGGTGAGTCTTTTGAAACCATCCGCAAGGGGTTTCCCGGCCTCACTGACGACGATATTCGCACTGCTGTCGAGTTTGCGAAAGCCTCCCTCGACTCCACCGAGCTTGCGGCCCTTCAGGACTGATGCACCGCCTGTTTGTGGATCAGAACGTGCGGATTGAAGTCGTCGAGGGGCTGCGTGAAGACCGCCCTGAGGCAGTGCACTCGACTGAGGTCGGCCTTCAGCAGCGCGACGGTGAAACCATTTTTCGTTGGGCGCGTGAGAAGGGACTTTTCGATAATCACCTTTGACGTCGATTTTGCCGAACGTGCCTACTGGGGGTCGGGAGGCCCACCATGGAATTATCCAGCTTCGCCTGAAACCGCAAACTCCGGCCCATGTCCTGCCCATCCTCCGATCATTCCTTGCAACCCATCCACCTGAGACGTTGAAGAACGCTTTAGTAGTTCTCACCCCAGAGAGAGTCAGGCTGCGGCGGCGGTGAGAGCCGTTGATAATAGGTGAGGCTCCCTGAGGGGAAGGGTTGCACCTAATCTCAGGGTCACTGTTTTCAGCGCCGTGTGCGACTACCGCGGCTCGGCGCTTGCTTACACGGCAAAGAATGCCATACACCCAGAGCCCCAGAAACCAGTTGCGCTGAGTGGGCATTGGGGGCAAAATAATCATTGGTATCAGAAGCGGCTGATATGTGCGGCTTAAGGTGAGGCAGGTACTCGCGTGGCCGCAAGGTGGCTCGCTCGAGGCGGATCGAGCGGCGAGGACGAAGCATCTAATCTAACTGACGGACCGAACAGGCCTAGGACCGCAAGCAGCAATCCCACGTCACCCATCCTGGTCTGGAGAAGACTTGTTGGAGCCAGCGTCCCAGCTTTTCCCAAGCTTTTCTTTCTCTGACGACAAATTCCACGACCACTGCGGCGTTTTTGCGGTTTACGGCCATCCTGACGCCGCCAAGCTCACTTATCTGGGTCTTTATGCTCTCCAGCACCGGGGCCAGGAGAGCGCGGGCATCGCCGTGTCCAATGGCGAAGATCTGATCTGCAAGAAAGGGATGGGGCATGTCGATGAGGTCTTTCCCCGGGAAGCCCTCAAGACTTTGCCCGGCCAGATTGCCATCGGACATACCCGCTATTCCACGGCGGGGGACACGGACCTGCGAAACGCCCAGCCCCTGATGGTGAGCTGCCACAAGGGCCAAGTAGCGTTGGCGCACAACGGCAACTTGGTGAACGCGGCGACCATCCGCAAGGAGCTCGAAAGCCGAGGGGATATCTTCCAGACCACCGCCGACAGCGAGGTTATCCTGCACTTCTTCGCGCGCTCGCGCCAGGCGGGCATTCCGGAAGCCGTCGCCGAGGCACTGGACAAAGTGGTTGGGGCCTACTCGCTGGTGATGCTCTTCAAGGAGAGTATTTTTGGCATTCGCGACCCGCGCGGGTTCCGCCCGTTGAGCCTGGGCCAACTCGGTGGCGCTTACGTGCTGGCCTCCGAAAGTTGCGCCTTTGACCTCATTAATGCCAAGTTTATCCGCGACGTGGAGCCGGGGGAGATGGTGATCCTGGACAGCCGAGGCGTTACCTCCCTTCATTTTGCTCCCCCCACGCAAGCCGCCCAGTGCATCTTCGAGCATGTCTATTTCTCCCGGCCCGACAGCTTGGTTTTTGGACGGTCGGTGCAGGAGAGTCGGGAAATGTTGGGACGTTTTCTGGCGCGCGAGCATCCTGTGAACGCCGACCTGGTGGTTCCGGTCCCGGATTCGGGAGTTCCTGCCGCCACCGGTTTTGCCGAAGAGTCCGGAATCCCCATGAAAATCGCGTTGATCCGCAACCACTACGTGGGCCGGACGTTCATCGAGCCCAGCCAAGCCATCCGCGATTTTGGCGTGAAGCTGAAGCTCAATCCGGTGCGGAGCCTGCTGGAAGGGAAACGAGTGGTCTTGGTGGACGATTCGATTGTGCGGGGGACAACCAGCCGGATGATCGTGCGCATCGTACGGGAAGCCGGAGCACGCGAGGTGCACATGCGGATCAGTTGTCCGCCGACCGCTTCCCCCTGCTTTTACGGGATTGACACCCCGACGAAGAAGGAACTGATCGCGGCAACCCACACTGTGGAGGAGATTCGCCAATTTCTTGGAGCTGACACACTGGGTTACCTATCGCTCGAAGGGCTGCGTCGAGCTGTCGGCGACACCCAGGGCCGTTATTGCCTTGCATGCTACACCTCCAACTACCCCACCACCATTCAGGAACCCCTCATCGCGTTGCGTAACCGAGACTAATTGATATGGAACCCCTCGAAACCAAACCACAAGAAGCGTCGAGTGCGGAGCCAGCCGCAACGTCCGCGGAACCCCCCGCGCCCAAGCCGCAACGCCGGGAAAGCGTTTGGGAAACCCTGCGCTCATTGCTCATCGTCCTGGTGGGTGTGTTCTGTATTCGGACTTTCATCGCGGAAGCAACGGTTATTCCGACGGGCTCCATGGAAAGGACGATCCTGATCGGGGACCACGTGTTTCTGAACAAACTGCTTTATGGTCCGCGGCTCCCCTACACCTCTCTGCGCATTCCACCTCTCAAGAAGATCCAGCGGCAGGAGATTGTGGCTTTTCGGTATCCTCGCAACCCATCCGTGATGTTTGTCAAGCGTGTGATCGGAGTGGGCGGCGACGTGATACGGCTCCAAAACAAGAAGGTCTTCGTCAATGGTCAACCGCTCACGGAGCCCTACGTCCAATACCAGTACGCCAGCATGTTGCCCCTGCGAGATGATTTCCCGCCATCGCCGAGTCTGCTGGATACACTGCCCGCCGCCTGGGGATTGGATCCCGCCTGGTCTCGCGAAATGCCCAACTTCATTAGAGAAGACGGCCTGTATGTGCCGCCAGGCTACCTGTTCGTGATGGGCGACAATCGAGACAACTCGTTGGACAGCCGGTTCTGGGGATTTGTCCCCCTGGACAACGTCGTCGGTGAGCCACTCTTCGTTTACTGGTCGTATGATGCCCCCAGCCGGGAATGGACGAGCGAGGACCTGATGGCGCGGGTGAAGTTCGACTTGTCCATAGTTTGGAATTTCTTCAGCAGGACGCGTTGGTCAAGGACCGGGAAAACCTTCTGACGGATTCACTCCCTTACAGCGTAGCGCCGGCCTCAGGTCGGCATTCGTGCAGCGCTCTCTGGCGGCACAGAGGAATTGAGGTTCTTGGAGTGCTGCCACAGATGATCAAACTGAGTTCTCGCAGCAGACACCTAGCAGGCAACCGATTTCTCCAGAATCATCTCTGTGGAGTACAATAGACCGCCTGCCGCGGCCAGGCTAATGGGCGGGCAATTTCCCGAGGATCCGAAAGCGGATGCGTTACCGAGATGCGGGCGTGGACATCGACGCCGCAAGCCAAGCCAAAGCCACCATCAAGAAGCTGGCACGCCAGACGTTCAACCCCCGCGTTCTAAAAGATGTCGGCGCGTTCGGAGGGTTCTTTTCCCTGCAGGGCCTGCCGCGTGACTCCGTGCTGGTTTCGAGCGTTGACGGCGTGGGGACCAAGCTCAAGATTGCTTTCGCGCTCAACCGCCATTCGACCGTTGGGGCTGACTTGGTCAACCACTGTGTCAACGATATCGCCGTGCACGGCGCGGCGCCGTTGTTCTTCCTCGACTACATGGCCTCCGGGAAGATGCGTCCTGGCGTGGTGACAGGAGTGGTCCGCGGGCTGGCGCGTGCCTGCCGCGCGGTAGGTTGCGCGCTGGTGGGCGGAGAAACGGCGGAGATGCCGGGTTTCTACCCTTCTGACGAGTACGACCTGGCCGGATGCATTGTCGGCTGGGTCCGCCGCCGGCAGATCGTGGATGGGAGCCGCATCCAGCCTGGGGACGTGATTATCGGACTGCCCTCGTCGGGGCTGCACACCAACGGGTACTCTTTGGCGCGCAAGGTCCTGCTCGAGCAGGAGGGCATGAAGCTCACTGAGTACGTGCCGGAGCTAGGCCGAACGCTCGGCGACGAATTACTCGCGCCACACCGGTGCTACTGGAGGGCGCTGCAGCCCCTGCTCGCCGAGCGATGGCTCAAAGGGCTAGTGCACATCACGGGGGGCGGAATCACCGACAACACCCCCAGGATCCTGCCCGCCGGCACCCAGGCAGAAATTCAGCTGGGAAGTTGGCCCGTACTGCCGATTTTCGAGCTGATAGCCACGCGCGGAGATGTTCCCCAGGACGACATGCTGAGGACGTTCAACCTGGGGCTGGGCCTGCTGCTGGTGGTCGCGGCACGAGACCTCGGCCGCGTCACCGCCGCGCTTGCGAAGCGTCGAGAAAAGTTTTGGATCGTCGGCCGCATCGCCCGCGGCCGGCCCAGCGTGAAGTACGTCGAAACGTAGCCGGAAGCCCTCGCCACAGCACGTAGGAGCGAACTGTATGCCCCGGCTATCGCAGAGGCGCAAAGAGCGCTGCTACGAAATCTGCCTACCTGAGCGTGAGCTATGAAAAAACTGGGAATCTTGCTTTCCGGACGCGGCTCGAACTTCGAGGCGATTGCCCGCAATGTGCAGGCAGGAAAGATTCCGGCGGAAATCGCCATCGTCATCAGCAACAAGGAAGAAGCCTTGGGCCTGGCGACGGCCAAGAACATGGGGCTCGCAACCCGCTTCATCCCGTCGAAGGGGAAGGAACGCGAGGCTTTCGATCGGGAAGTAGTGGCTGTCCTGAAAGAGTTTGAGGTGGACCTGGTGTGCCTGGCGGGCTTCATGCGGATCCTCAGCCCTTATTTCATCCGCGAATTTCCTGGCCGCATCCTGAACATCCACCCGGCGCTGCTGCCGAGCTTCCCCGGGGTAGAGGCGCAGAAGCAGGCGATGGACTATGGCGTGAAGTTTACGGGATGCACCGTCCATATCGTGGACGAAGGCGTGGACACCGGCCCCGTCGTTTGTCAGGCCGTCGTCCCGGTGCTCGATGACGACACGGTCGAGACGCTTGCCACCCGCATCCTCAAGGAAGAACATCGCGTCTACTCCGAAGCCATCTGCTTGCTCCTTGAGGACAAGATCCGCATCGAAGGCCGACGGACGCTGCGCAAGAAGTGAGATGCCATACGCTGTCGAGGACGAGAGCGCTGGGGCGCCGGCTCCTCGGAAAGCGGTGGTGGAAGGTTACGGCTGATGGTAGATTTAGATGTGGGGCTTCCTATGAGCGAGAAGATCAGAATCAGCGTCACAACTGACCCCGAAACGGTGCGCGTGGCTGACAGTTTAGCGCGGCGGCGAAAGACTTCCCGCAGCGCGGTTTTCCGGGATGGTGTCCACGCCCTAGTCGAAGCCGACCAGCGAGTGGCAGCGGAAGGCATGGACCAAATCACCCGCAGAATGGGGGACTGGCCTGCCGAGGAGATCGTTCACGCCTTTCGGTATCCTTGGTTGAGAGAAGGCCAGCGCCTGTGGTCCCAGCTGCGCCGGGTCAAGTAGGCGGTCTGCTTATGCTGCGCCTCGTTTAGCTCCCGTTTCCTGGTTTTGAACCCGCGAATAGGATAGATTTGGCTGACCGAGGTCTCTCACAGGGCTGAATCATTTCATGAGGAAAGACACGTCCTCTCAAGATGACCATTGACGAACAACTCGCTTATCTCACTAAAGGTGCTGAGGAGACGATCCGCGTCGAGGAACTCGCGGCCAAGCTTGAACGTTCCGCTAAGGCCGGCAAGCCCTTGCGCGTGAAAGCTGGCTTCGACCCCACTGCGCCGGACATCCACCTCGGCCACACGGTGGTCATTCGCAAGCTGCGGCATTTCCAGGACCTCGGCCACACCGTGATCTTCCTCATCGGGGATTTCACCGGCCTTATCGGGGACCCCTCCGGGCAGAACGTGACCCGCCAACCGATGACCCCCGAGCAGGTCGCGGCCAACGCGGAGACCTACAAGAAACAGGTCTTCAAGATTCTCGATCCACAGAAGACGGTAGTGGATTTCAACAGCCGCTGGCTGGGGAAGCTCACCGGCCGCGACTGGATCACCCTCAGCTCGAAATATACCCTGGCGCGGATGCTCGAACGAGATGACTTCTCGAATCGTATGAAGGAACAGCGGCCAGTCGCCATCCACGAGCTGCTCTACCCGCTGGCGCAAGCGTATGACTCGGTGGCGCTCGAAGCCGACGTCGAGCTGGGAGGAACTGACCAGAAATTCAACCTGCTCGTCGGTCGTGCCATCCAGCAGGAATACGGGCAGGAGCCGCAGGTCATCATGACCATGCCCATCCTCGAAGGGCTCGACGGCGGGCAGAAGATGTCTAAGTCCTTGGGCAACTACGTGGGCATCAACGAAGCTCCCGCCGAGATGTTCGGCAAGCTGATGTCAATTTCCGACGACCTGATGTGGCGCTATCACCTGCTGCTGACTGACATGACGCCACCCCTAATCGACGACTTGAAGAAGTCAGTGGGTTTGGGCAAGTCGCATCCGCTGGAGGTGAAGAAGGGTCTGGCGCGCCGCATCATCACGGATTTCCATGGCGCGGATGCCGCCGCCCAGGCGCAGCGAGATTTCGAAGCACAATTCCAGAAGGAGGCTCTCCCCTCCGACATTCCTACACGCGGGTTGAGCTTGAATTCACCCCAGAAGCTCTTCCGCCTGTTGACTGAACTCAAACTGTGCTCCTCCAACGCTGAAGCCCAGCGCAAGATCAAGGAAGGCGCGGTCTCTGTGAGCCTCGGCGATTCTGAACGGCCGAATTGGCAACGCCTGACTGACCCCACCTGGGAAGTCGACCCGCAGCAGCATCCCGTGGCGATCTTCCGCGTTGGCCGGCGACTCCTCAAAGTCACCTTCAGCCCTAAGTGACTGCGGGTATGAGGTTGAAGCCCGTCTCTACGGCGACTTGACATCATCTCTCCGATTCTGCATTCTTCCCACGCCAAGCCATGAAACTCACAATTCTTTTCAACCCTTCCGGGGGGCGAGGGAAGGCGCGCCGGTCTCTCAGACAAGCTCTTGAGGTGTTCTGCCGCCGCGGCATCGATTTCCAAGTTCGCGAAAGTCAGAGTGCGCAGCATCTGGTTGAACTCGCACATGAGGCGACGGCCGAGAAGCCTGACATTATCGTCTCGGCAGGTGGCGACGGCACTCACCATTATGTAATGAACGGCATCGTCGGGAGCGGTATTCCCCTCGGACTTCTTCCCGGTGGCAGCGGAAACGATTTCGCCCAGGGTTGGGCGTCCCGCTCGAACCTCGTATGGCGGCCGCAGCGCTTCTCAACGGCCGGGTTCGGGAGATCGACCTGGCGCGGGTCGGTTCTCATGTTTACGGGGGCCTCGCCGGCGTCGGCTTCGATTCTAACGTCAGTCGTTACGCCAACGAGCATGTCCAGCGGTTAGGTGGCCCTGCGGCCTATACCTGGGCGATTCTTCGGTGTCTGAGATTCTATCGTCCGGAATCACTCACACTCTCCTCGGACGGGCAGGACTTCTCCGGTGAGGTCATCTTCGCCGTGGTGGGCAACAATGTTTCGTATGGGGGAGGACTGAAGCTGACGCCACGAGCGAGACTTGACGACGGTCTGCTGGACGTCTGCATTGTCCCTTATATGGGGAAGCTCGAACTCCTCCGTTGGATTCCGAGCGCCTATCGCGGTGAACACCTTTCGCACCGGCGAATCATCTATTTCCAGGCGCGCAAGATCTCCTTGAGCACATCTTCGCGCCTGGAGCTCTTCGGTGACGGCGAGTGCATGCAGGAACTGCCCGCCACCATCGAGGTGATCCCGCGTGCCCTGCGCGTCGTTGTGCCGCGCTAGCGCTGTAGCAGCGGTCTGAGAGCGCCGCAGCGGTTTGGCGCACATCCACCCCGGCTGGCTGGAGGAAAGAGGGGAGCGCCGCAGAGCAATCGACCTACGACTTCGGGGAGGGGACGGTGAGGTTGATGACGATGCGGTTGCGGGTGTCCACGGAGCTTACCTTCCGGACCTCGGAAGATGAGCCGCGGAAGCTTGCCTGGACTTCATAATCGTGGGTGGGCTTCAGATCGGAAAAATGATATTCGCCTCCCTGGCCGGAGTAGGCGGCATATTTCTTGCCCGTCTGGATGTCGGTAAGCTGTACGGTCGCACCGACAATTCCGTTATCTGCCTCGTCCAGCACCGCGCCAGTGACCGTTCTCGAGACTACTTTCTTCTCTTTTGCGGCGAGATGCGGCACGGCGAACGCCGCCGAACATACAGCCACTAGGGCCGCCATGCCACAGGCCTTCCTAAGCCCGCGCGTAAGGCCGAGAGGAAATCGGCTGGGACTGGAGAACACAATATTGACCAAGGTCCGAATGCTCACTTTACCAAGCTTCTTCTTCCTCCTCTTCCTCGCTCCAAACAGCGTCTAGCTCCACGGGATTCGTGTTGACCACTTCCAGTTTAGCACCACACTCGGGGCAGTCCATCGTCTGGCCTTCCTCGACCTCGTCCTCAATGTCGATCGTGGCCTCGCATTCTGGACAGATCGGCATAGGTCACCCCCGACAACAACTTCTGGCAGGCTAAAAGTCTATTCATTTCCTGAGGTGATGTCCAGCGGGTCGTCAGTGCCGAGCGCGAGTTGCAGTTCACTCCGCACACATTTCGCAGGTGCGACCGTCGCTGCCGTCTCTGGTGGTGAGAACGGAACCTGTCAGTCTGGGCCGGACAGAGCGGAGCGATGGTTCTCTTGGCGTTCGTCTCAACTGGCCCTTTCCCTCGCATGCGGCGACGGGATACTCTAGAGGCCGCCACCGGAGGCTGCAACATCAGCAATTCTGAGGTGTGCAATGAAAAACGGATATCAGTTCGCGACGCTTGCTGTGCACGCTGGCGAAGCTCCCTGCCCGGCGACCGGCGCCCTCGACACGCCGATCTACCAATCAACGACTTTCGCCATGGCCAGTTCTGATGAGATGGCGGCAATTTGCGGAGAGCAGAAGCCCGGATACATGTACACACGCTGGGGAAATCCCACCATCCATGCGCTGGAAGAGAAGGTCGCCGCGCTCGAGGGCGCCGAAGCCGGCCTCGCCACGGCCTCCGGCATGGCGGCAGTATCTTCCGCCGTCCTGGGCTGTGTCCAGGCGGGTGACCATATTGTGGCAGCACGCGCCCTTTACGGCGGTGCTTATCACTTCCTCGACAAGAACCTGCCGCGCCTGGGTGTAACGACCACGTTCGTCGCATCAACGCGAGTGGAAGACTTCGAGAAGGCCCTGCAGCCAAACACGCGCCTGCTCTATTTTGAGACGCCCAGCAATCCCACCTTGGATATCCTCGACATCGCCGCGCTCGCCCAGCTCGCCCGTTCGCGCGGCATTCCTTCCATGATCGACAACACCTTCGCTTCTCCGATGCTCCAGCAGCCGCTCGCCATGGGTGTGACAGTTTCACTCCACTCCGGCACCAAGTACCTCTGCGGCCACGGTGATGCCATCGCTGGGGTCGTCCTCGGGCCAAAGGATCACATCTATAAACTCAGTCATGAAATCGTGCGCGACTTCGGCGGCATCATCAGCCCTTTCAACGCTTGGCTGCTCTTGCGCGGCATCCGCACGCTCCACTTGCGCGTCCCCGTGCAGTGTTCGAATGCGCAAAGGATCGCCGAGTTCCTCGCCCAGCACCCCAAAGTCGAACGGGTGAACTACCCCGGCCTGCTGAGCCATCCCGGGCACGAGCTGGCGAAGAAACAGATGAAAGGCTTCGGCGCGATGATCAGCTTCGAAGCGAAGGGTGGTTACGAGAGCGGGAAGAAGGTGATGGACCGCGTGAGGATTTTTGCCCGCGCGGCAAGCTTGGGTGATACGCGCTCGCTGATCGTGCACTCCGCGTCCACCAGCCACCGCGCCGTGCCACGCGAGCAGCGGCTGGCCATCGGCATCACCGAGGGGTTGGTCCGGCTGTCAGTGGGAGTCGAAGCCGTGGAAGACTTGATCCAGGATCTCGGCCAGGCACTGGCGTAGTGAATTCTAAGTGGTCATTCGCCGGTTGCGCCTTCCGCTTCGAACGCCGCCATGTCCAGGATGATCACCGTCTTGCCGTCGAGCTTAATGATGCCCTCGGCGTGAAAACGGCTAAGGTTTCGCGAGACCAATTCGCGGACCGTCCCGATATGGGCGGCGAGTTCCTGGTTGCTGGCGGTGATGGTGAATTCGATCCCCCGGGCCGTGCGCGTGCCCTTGCGCTTGGCCAGGCGCAGCAGTAACGCGGCCAGGCGGTGGCGCACCGTGGTAAAAGAAAGTTCCTCAATGATGCCCACCAGTCGGCGCAGCCGCGCGCCAACTACCTTGAGGACTTTCAGCGCGACTTCCGGATGTTGCAGGCAGAGCGCCTGGAAATCTTTCTTGCCCACAAAAAGCAGCGTGGAATCTGTGACCGCGGCGGCCGAGGCGGGATAATTGCCGCCGTCGAACACCGGTAATTCGGCGATGGATTGCCCGGGGCCTTGGATAGTCAGAACCTGTTCGCGCCCGCTCACTGAAGTCTTGAAAATCCTGACGGCGCCCGATTTAATGACGTAAAGACCTTCGCAGGGCTCGCCTTCAGAAAAGATCATCTCGCCATCCTTCACGTGGTGAGGCACAGCGCGGCCGGCCAGGAATCTCAGCTCTTTTTCTGAAAGGTCTGCAAAGAGCGGGACTTTCTTCAAAGCAGCAGCACGGGCCGTCTTGGTTTCTGCCATGGGTTTGTATTGTAGCCGTCAACGCTCGCGAGGGGTGGCGGAGCTTGCCGTAGCCGTACCGCCTGCGATCTATCGCGCGATCGTGGCCGATAGAGGTAAGATGTCGGTGAAGGAAGTTTGCCTATGCACCGCGTCCTGGCGCTTGCGCTGGCCCTGTATTCGTACTATTCGTACGTCTTGATCAGAACCAATCTGCCCCGGCTTCCGACGCGCATTCCCACTCACTTCAACTCAGCCGGGGAGCCCAACGGGTGGAGCAGTCCGGACACCCTGTGGATGTTGCTGGTGGTTCAAGTTGTTACCAGCGCCCTGTTGCTGGTTATTCCTCTTCTGGGCCATCGCTTCCCGCAGACAGTCAATCTTGGATGGCGCAAGCTGAGCGATTACACACCCGAGCAGCGTGAGCGGATCATGCCGCTCCTGCAAGACATGATGGGGTACATGAGCCTATTGTTCAGCTTGTTTTTCACCTTTCTGATCGCTGAGTTCATTCGCGTGGCATTGTCTCCCCACCCGCGTTTTCAAATGGCATGGCCTATTGGCTTGCTTCTTGCCGGCAACGCCGTGGTGGTCATTTGCTACTTGCGCCGCATCAACCGAGCGGCGGCGCCGACGCCCTCCGACCACGCACCGATTCACTAGGCCCTCGCGGTCAGCTTCCGATCTTCGCCGCCACCGCAGCCGCGAATTCCTCGGTCGAGTTCTTGCCGCCCAGGTCAGGCGTGCGGATTTTACCTTCTCCCGTCACGCCCTTTAGCGCATTCATGATGCGTTGCGCCGCAGCGGGCTCGCCCAGATGCTCCATCATGAGCGCCGCTGTCCAGATGGCGCCAATGGGATTGGCGATTCCGCGCCCCGCGATGTCCGGGGCGCTGCCATGCACCGGCTCGAACATCGGCGGCCCGAGGCGTTCGGTGGGGTTAAGGTTGGCGCTGGCGGCAAGGCCCAGGCCGCCCTGCAACGCGCCGCCAATGTCGGTGAGAATGTCGGCGAAAAGGTTTGAGCCAACGACCACATCCAGACTTTCCGGATGTGTAATCATCCGTGCCGCCAGCGCGTCCACGTGGTAGTTGGCCACCGTGACGTCGGGGTAATCGCGCGCGACCTCGTGCAGGACTTCGTCCCAGAGCACCATGGTGTATTGCATGGCATTCGACTTGGCGGCGCTGGCCAGGCGCTTCCGCTGCCGTCGGCGGGCCTGCTCGAACGCATAACGGATCACCCGCTTGACTCCCTTGCGGGTGAAGACTGACTGCTGGATGGCAACCTCGTCCTCGGTGCCGCGCTTGAACCTGCCTCCTAACCCGCAATACTCGCCCTCAGTGTTTTCGCGGATAAAGAGCATCTGCACGTCCTCTGAGCGCTTTCCTCGCAGCGGCGGCTCGAGGCCAGGAAGGATCTCCACCGGTCGCAAGTTCACGAAGAGATCAAACCCGAAGCGAATACGCAACAGAAGTTGACGCAGCGAGATGTGGTCGGGAACGGTCGGATGTCCAATGGCACCCAAGAAAATGGCGTCAAAAGGGCGTAGCCGCTCGAGCCCATCGTCGGGCATCATGCGGCCGGTGCGCAGGTAATACTCGCAGCCCCAATCGAACTCTTCAAAACACAACTCGAAGTCCCTGACCGTTGCTGCCAGAACATTCACCGCCGCGGGGATTACCTCCCTGCCGATCCCGTCCCCGGGAAGGAGTGCGATGCGATAGCTCCTCATGGCCAGCCTCTGCACACAGATAGCTCATCGAGCGGCTTCCTAGTGTACAATCCCACGCGCTCTCTGCTCAGACTTTTGCGTCACCCCTACCGGGTGTATCGAGTCGTCCAGGAAGCAGCAGGAGGAACGGATGCGAAAGTTACGGGTCTTGCATGCCGCTCTTGTCGTTGCGGCTATGCTTGTCTTCTGGGGGTGTGATCACTCCTGGGCACAGCAAGCCTCGCCCGGCGCTAACGTAGCGGCCAGCAGCAAAGAGGCGCAATGGACTGTAGACGACATGATCTTGCTCGAACAGGCGTCACAATTCCGAATCTCTCCGGACAGCCAATGGGTAGTCTGGGTGAAATCCCTTCCGGATTCCGACAAAGATGAAATGGTCTCCAACCTCTACCTGAGCAGCCTCACGGAGAAGAAGGAAGTGCAGTTGACGCGCGGACCCAACAAAGACGTGAATCCCCGCTGGTCTCCGGATGGGCGTCTTGTGGCCTTCCTCAGCGATCGTCCGCTGCCCAAGCCACCTTCTAAAGAAGCTGCGCCTCCTGGAGAGCTTTCCAAGACCCAGCTCTGGCTGATCAACCCTTTTGGCGGTGAGCCGTGGGCGCTCGCCCGCTCCGAACGAAGCGTCAAACACTTCGATTGGATCGACCCACAAACGATTTTGATCGCCGCCGAAGAAGACCCAAGTTTCTACGAGCGCAACCTCAAAGAGAAGAAGGACGACTCGCGCGCGGTGGATGACGCGGCGCACACACCCCCGGTGCGTCTCTTCAAGGTCAACGTGAAGACGCAGGCGATCACGCGGCTGACGGACAACCAGGACTGGATTGAGCGCCTGGCGGTTTCGCCGGACGGCAAGAAAGCGGTCGCCGTGCACGCCCGCAGTCTGAGTTATGAGTTCGATGAGAAGATTAAACCCGTGACGACCCTCTATGATTTTGCAACGGGCAGAGGCAAGCTGGTGCTTGCAGGCGGAGAAGTAATTCCCTCCCAGATTCACTGGACATTTGACAGCAAAGGCTTTTACGCGGTCACTCCATATTCCACTCATCCAATCTATCACCAGGCATTCGTGAATCACCTCTATTACTACGACCTCGCTCAGGGCAAGGTGGCCAAGGTCGATCTCGGCTGGGAAAACGAACTCGGCTTGGACACCCCTTCTGCTTACGCGCCCACCCAGGACGGCTTTATCGCCCTGCTCGCAGCAGGAGCCCGGTACAAGCCTGCACGATTTACGCACATAAGGGACCAGTGGCGCCGTGAGTGGATTACGGGTGAACACGCGAACAACCTCTTTGGCGTGGACGTAGGCAAGGATGGGCAGACAATCGTGTACAGCACCAGCACCGCCAGCCGGCCTGAACAATGGCACCGCGCGACGCTCGCAGGAGCGACGCTCGCAAGTCCTCTGCAGATTACCGAATTGAATGCGCAATTCCAGAAAAAAACCGCGGCGAAGTCGGAAGTGGTGCGCTGGAAGGGCGCGCTGGAGGAAGAAGTCGAGGGAATTCTCTATTACCCGCAGAACTACGAGCCAAAGAAAAAGTACGCGCTGGTGGTGATGATTCACGGCGGACCGCTGGGAGCCGACCTGGATGGGTGGGACCAGGAGTGGGCTTACCCGATCAACCTCTACACCCAGCGCGGCGCCTTCGTCTTAAGGCCGAATTACCACGGCAGCAGCAATTACGGGCTGAGGTGGTCGGAGTCGATTGGGGGTGGAAAGTACTACGACCTTGAAGTCCCCGACATCGAGAAGGGCGTCGATTCGCTCATCGTCCGTGGCTTGGTTGATCCGGATCGGCTGGGAAGTCTAGGATGGTCGAACGGCGCTATCCTGACCATCGCCCTGACGGTGAATACCACGCGCTATAAGGTGGCCTCGGCGGGCGCCGGAGACGTCGAGCAAGTTAGCGATTGGGCATACACCGACTTTGGTGCGGCGTTTGACAATTACTATTTCGGTGCTGCCCCGATCGATGATCCGGAGCTGTACATTCGCAAATCGCCGGTCTATCAATTCAAGAAAGTACGCACGCCGACGATTATTTTTTCCGGCACCGAAGACCGCGCCGTTGGGCATGCCCAGGCGTGGCAGCACTTTCGTACTCTGCAACAACTAGGGCAGACCGACGTGCGCTTTGTTGTTTTGCCAGGTGAACCCCACGGTCTGCGCAAGATCTCTCACCAGCGACGAAAAGTGGAAGAAGAGCTGGCGTGGTTCGACAAGTACCTGTTCAAACCCGCCGCCGAAAAGAACGAGGCCTTCCGCGAGGATTCTCCTCTGGCTGAGCAACTGAAGCGGCAGAAAATCAAGAAAGTCGGCTTGAATTACGGCGTCCAGGCGAAATCAACCTTGATCCCGGAGACGGTTCGGTACCGAGGCCTGGAAGTGGGCCGCTTCGAGGTGACTCGCGCGCAATACGCCGCCTTCGACAAAAACTACAAAATCGAACCGGGTGCTGAGAATTATCCCGCTAACGGTGTGACGTTCGAACAGGCGCAGGCGTATTGCACCTGGCTCAGCAAGCTGACGGAAGAAACCTATCGCCTGGGGACCGAGGCGGAGCTGGAGCCCATGTACAAGACCCCCGCGGCGAGTGAGAACACGCTCGATTACTGGGCGGGCTACAAGCCGAACCCGGATGATGCTGCCCGCCTCCAGGCGAAGATCAAGGAGCTCAAAGGCGACACGCCTCTGCTCAAAGAAGTGGGCAGCCTCAAGGGCGCAGGCGAAGACGAGCTCGTGTTCGACCTCGGCGGCAACGTGGCGGAGTGGTGCGTCGGAAAGGATGGCAAAGGGAAAGCCATGGGTGGGACCGCCGACTGGCCAGCCGATCCGAAAGTGCGCGAGATGCTGCCCAACCCTGCCTACGTTGGCTTCCGAGTCGTGAAGGGCGTGCCACCTGCGACTGAAAAGAAGTAGCGGCGAGTCCATGCCAAGACGTGGTGCAATCTTTCAGGGTGGCGCGTGTCGCGCTGAAGCGCGAGGTAGCCATACAGAGGTACTACTTTGAGATCATCGACACTCAAAGCGATCTTCACGGATTACCATTTCTGGGTCCCAGCCGTGGTCCTTGTGCTGGGCCTCGTGCTCCTGTTTTACCTTCGCTAAGGAGAAACACACTCTGACCTCACAACCTGGAACCTCGGTCCGAACTGACGCGCGTGCGCTTCACACGCTAGGGGTAATGTCAGGTCTCGCGGCGGGCGCGTGGCTGGGCGCCGCGGAGGCTCCCGCCAAGCTCGTGACGGTGGGCCTTTCGCCTTTCCTGATTTCGCTGGCCATGGTCGCCGGAGTGTTTGTCGCGCGCTGGACGCTGCCGACGCTCATGAAAGGCACAGGCTACGTCTTCGCGGACCTGCGGGAGAAATCCCACCTCCTTGTCTGGGCCGTCCTGGCAGGAGCGCTCTGGGCTGTCGCCAATACTCTGACGGTCTTCGCGATCCGCGACGTAGGACTCTCCATCGCGTTTCCCTTGTGGAACACCAACAGCCTGGTGGGGCTATTCTGGGGCTGGTTGCTGTTCAACGAATTGCGCGGCGCCGGATGGAGTCAATGGGCCAAGGTCCTGGGAGGCGCGCTGGCCATTGTTGCCGGGGCTTGCATGCTGGCTTACGCGACGTCGCAGCATTCGGTCGGCGAACCGCAGCGCGCGATGGCGGGAATCCTGGCAGCGCTCGGCGCGGGGCTGCTGTGGGGAACGATGTATATTCCTTACCGCAAGGCTTACATCAGCGGCATGAACCCGCTCTCCTTCGTCACGGTGTTCACCGTCGGTGAGTTGGCCACCATGTTGGCGCTGGCGCTGATTTTTCGCGGCAGCTTAACGCCCCTTCTTCAGGAGATCGCGAAGGCGCGCCCCGCGCTCTTCTGGTTGTTTCTGGGTGGATTCTGCTGGGTGTTGGGCGACCTGTTTCAGCAGTATGCGGCCAAGTACATCGGCATCGGGCGTGGCATTCCGCTTTCTAACACCAACCAACTCTGGGGCCTGGCGTGGGGAGCGCTGGTCTTCGGCGAACTCGCGGGCTGCGGAAGCACGACGCAGACGCTGGTAATCGCGGGCTCGGTGACGATGATTGCAGGCGCGCTGGCCATCAGCCTCGCCGTCGCCCCGGCTGCCGAGCAGGCCTCGCGTCGTGCGGCCACCGCACGCGAATGCGGACGCTACCGCCTGGACTCCACGCAGGTTGAAGCAGCGATGGCGGGGGAGGATCCTCTGGCGAAGGAAACGTCCGTCCGACGTTGGTGGGATATTCCGATTGTGCTTGCTGCCGTGGGGATCTTTGTTTGGCTAGCGCGCGCCGCTGAGCGGCCACCGATTGCCATGAACGCCACGTGGACGGTGCTGCTTGCCTTCGCCATGCTGGCATTCCTTGTCGCCTGCGGAATGCTCTTGTGGAAACGCACGAAGTTCTCGTAGCGCAGAGTTGCGCTTCGACGCCGCGGTTCTTCCTTTGATGCCGCCGTGCGGCGTTCCTCAACTGTAACGCACAGTGGGCGTGAACCTTATGAGAGAGCCGCAGACCCAAAACGCGGCTCGGCGCTACACGTGCCTCTCGCGCGCTTTCGCGACGAGAAACATTATCCCTTGCAAGATGAACCCCACTAGAAAACCCCAGATGAGGTTTGTCGTGGCGAGCGAAACCACGCCGACGCTCGCGGCGACGAAGAGTAGCGGCACGCGTTTCACGATGTCCCGAACATAAGCTGCATGCTGGATCCCCACGTAAACCAGGAAGACTCCCAGCACCGCCGTTGGGATCAGCGTCAGTAGGCCCACCGCTCCCTTACCGAACAGTGCGAGCAGGAGGCAGACGATACCGATGACGCAGCTCGACTTCGGAGTTCGCGCCCCAAACCCATAATGCGCGGTCACGCCGCCCGAGCCGTGGCACAGCGGCGACGCCAGGACCATCGCGCTCGCTAAGTTAACGAATCCAATGCTCAAGCTCAAAGCACGCACCGTGACGCGTCGGGCTTGTGTTCCATAAAGAATCCGCGCGGTGTTCTCCGTGGCCACTATGGAGTTGCCGAAGGTCAACGCGAATTGCGGAACGACCAGCAATGGAACGACCCGCCAAAGCGCATTGACCTGCGGGCGGAGAAGCTCGAGCGGCAGCGGCCCCCAGCCCAAAATTGGCAGTTTTCCCCAGTGTGCCCACAGCCCGAGCACGACTCCCGCGGCGAGCAGCACCAGCGCGGCCGGGAAGCGCCGCGAGCCTTGAAACAGTACCAGGACGATGGCTCCTCCCAATGCAATTCCCCAGGCTGGCACGGAGGCGCCGCCGGCCATCTCGAGACTTGACTGCCGATCCAGCATCAGTGGCAGCCCTTCACGCGCGAGAAGAAGACCCAGGCCTAATTGGATACCCCGGACGATAGGCAGACTGAAAAGTCTGGCCAGCCACGTGGCGAGGTTAGTTGCGCCGACGAAAACTAGTAGGATTCCCATGAGGAGCCCAGCGCTGGCAATTGACGTGGGAGGCAGCGCCATCGCGAGCGCAATGGCGGCGACGGCTTTGAATGGCTGCACGGCCATCGGGATGCGGAAATACCAGCCCGCCAGAGTATAGGTGAGGCCGGCGGTCAGAAACACCGCTGTGGGGTTCAAGTGGTTGAGCGTGATAAGGGCGATGGAGATCGGAAACAGCACGCCGATGTCACCGAAAGCACCGGCGACATCCAGCCGCGTGAGTGGCCAGGTTCTGGCTTTTTCGCCAGGGGCAGCAGCCAAGGGTTAGAACCTCTGTGAGAGGGGACGGAGGATCATCACTTCCGAGGCCTTAATGAGTGCTGCCGCCGTCTCCCCGACTTTCAAGCCTAGATCGCGGCAGGCGTCGCGCGTGATGAGGGCGGTTATCGTTTGGCCGCCGATGTCGAGCACCACCTTGGTCATCAGCCCCACCGTCTTCAGGGAGATGACGCGGCCCACGAGTTGATTTCGGCCGCTGATGACGTGTTGAAGCCCGGTTCCTACGGGGGCGTTCAGGGTGGCACGCGCGGGAGGGCTGGCGGATACCTGCTTGGCGCCGCTTGCGGCGCGCGAGCCTCTCTGGAATAGGAGGCGGTCAATCTCCGCCCGAGGAATGCGGTGATGCCCTCCGGCGGTTTTCACCGTGCGGATCTTCCCCTTGTAGATCCACTGTTTCAGAGTGGGGTAGCTCACCCCTAGTTGGCGCGCGGCGTCCGGCAGGCGAAGGAGTTCCATGAAGAGAATGACCCCCAATCAATACGGTTCAAGTCATGTATCTATATGGATTGATACGGATAGTCAAGTTCACTGCTGCGTTTACCCTCGGTTGCGCACAAAAGGGTTGTCCGGTGGGTGTTTGGAGCAAGCAAGAGAACCCGTCAACACAGCGCGCGCGGCGTTTTTTTCTGTGGCCAGTTGTAGGTACCCACAACCATGCCAAATTCCTATTCGTAAATTTCAGAAACAAAAAGATGCAGAAAACGGTATACAATCGAAAGGATCTATAACCACGCAAGATTCGCCCCATGAACATCCTGTTGATTATAAAGACCGAAGGTAAATCGAGGCTCGTCGGACGTTGGCAGCCATCGTGCTCGCCGAAGAGTAGTCCTTAGAGTCGAGTTGAAGACTTTTCGTATATGAGAGTTGTCCCAAAGCCGACACACGAAGGAACAACCCCAAATTCTTCAATGGGAGGAAACCTGTGAAGAAAGGAATTCTTATCCTAGCCATGCTGCTGTTTTGTGTTTCTCTCACTGGCTGGGCTCAGGACACCGCCAACATCGTGGGTACCGTCATGGACTCCAGCGGTGCGGTGATCCCGGATGCCAAGGTCACGGTCGCGAACCCTGACAAAGGGTTCAGCCGGGATCTGGTCTCCAACGCCGCAGGAGAGTACACGGCAGCCAAAATACCCATCGGTGAATACGTGATCACCGCCGAAGCCCCGGGCTTTCAGAAGCTCGTCCGCTCCGGGATCACACTGCAAGTAGGTCAGACCCTCCGCGTGGATCTGCAGTTGACGGTCGGGCAGGTCACCCAGGAGGTTACCGTCACAGGCAACGTCGTGCGGGTGGAAACTGAGACAGGCGCCATCTCGGACGTGGTGACGGGAGCACAGATCCAGAATCTGGAATTGAACGGGCGCACTTTCACCGCCCTTTACACCTTGGTCCCCGGGGCGGTGCAAGACAGCGGTGCAAGACAACGGTTATGACCCGACCCAGGTCGGCATCACCGGCTTTGCCTCCGTCTCCTTTAACGGGAACCGGATGGAATACAACAACATTGAGATCGACGGCGGGAACAACGCCGACGAAGGCTCCGGAGGCGTATCCATCAATACTTTCCCCAGCCTGGACAGCATCGCGGAGTTCCGTGTCTCCACCTCAAACTTTGGCGCGGACATGGGCAAGCATGCCGGAGCCAGCATTGAGGTGGTTACCAAATCCGGCACGAAAGATTTTCACGGCACCGCGTTCGAATTCCTCCGCAACGACAAGCTGGACGCGAACGATTGGTTCATTAACCGCTCACCCTGGTGCGGGCTGGACCTCAGCAACTGCAAGCAAGACCCGGCGGTTGCCGGGGCTGGCGCGGATTGCAATGCTCCCAAGACGCCGCTCAAGAGGAACGAGTTTGGGTATAACCTCGGCGGACCGTTCTACATCCCCGGCCACTACAACACGGACAAAACGAAAACCTTCTTCTTCTGGTCGGAGAGCTGGCGAAGGTTCCGTGAAGGCACAGTCGTCGGTCCGGTAGGCGTTCCTACCCGTCGCATGCGACAAGGCGATTTCAGCGAGTGCGACGAGACGTCGCTTCTCTATAATCCCCTCGTGGCCTCCAACTGCACCTTGCCGATCGACCCCGACACCGGCCAACCCTTCCCCGGCAATGTCGTTCCCATCGATCCCAATGCGCGGGCTTTGCTCGACGCCTATGTGCCGCTCCCTAACAACGGCGTGCAAAGTTACATTGCCGCTCCCACCCAGCCCACCAACTGGCGGGAGGAGCAGATCCGGGTGGACCAGAACCTCAGCGACAAGACCAGCCTCTTTGTTCGCTACACCAACGATGCCTGGCAACAAACGGTGGTCCCCTCGCTGTGGACCGGTTCGAGCTACGACACCGTAAAGACCTTCTTCGGCGGGCCCGCGAAGAGCGCGGTGATGCACCTTACGCACAGCTTCAAGCCCAATCTGATGGACGAGTTCGTCATGGGCTACACGGTGGACCACATCGTGCTAATCCCCACGGCCGGAGCTTCCTCCCTAGCGGGTTCCTTCAACAAGCCCTCGACTTGGTCAATGAACACCCTGTTTCCTCCCAACCTTAACAATCCGTTTCTTCCCGCCGTTTATGTGGGTGGCGGCACACCTTTCTCCTTCTACGAGGATGCCGGCAACACTCCCTGGTACAACTCCAACCCGGTCATAACCTGGAAGCATAACATCGCCTACACGGTAGGTAGGCACACGTTAAAATTCGGGTGGTATTTGATGAAGTTCCGCAAGAACGAACAGTTTGGACCCCAGACCCAGGGCAACCTGAGCTTTGACGGCGGCAGTCCCATTTCCACCGGCAACGGGTTGGCCGACATGTATCTGGGCCGCATCGCGTCATACCAGGAAGGCACCACTACCGTGGACGGAGTTCCGGTGGGTGGGTATAGCAAAGGCCATTGGCGGAGCACCGACTTTGAACCCTATTTCCAAGATGACTGGAAAGTGAATAGCAAACTAACTCTGAACCTGGGAGTGCGTTATTACTACTTTATTCCCATTCACGATGTATCGAGGCCTCAGACGGTGGATTCCGGGTTCATGCCCGGCATGTTTGACCCCGCACAGGAAGCCCAACTCGACCCCAGCGCCAACATCATTAAGGGTAGCGGGCACGACTTCACCAGTTTTGGCAACGGGCTGGTCGAGTGCGGGTCGGGCGGAATTGTTAAGGGCTGCCGGGTATCGGATCACGCGACCCTGGCGCCGCGCTTCGGCTTTGCCTATGACCCGTTTAGAACCGGCAAGACCGTGATCCGAGGCGGCTATGGCCTGTATTTCGAGCCTGGAAACGGCGACGAATCTAACACCGAAGGCGGCGAAGGCAACCCACCCGTAACCCTGGGGCCCTCGGGCTTTAACATCGTGGGCTACGGCAACATCGTGGCGGGTGCCTATGGCCCCACCGGGTATGTTGCCATTCCCTACCGCGAGAAGTGGGGAAACGTCCAGCAGTACAGCCTGGGTGTCCAACACGAGTTCCGTGGCAACAACCTGTTGAGTGTCGGCTACGTTGGGACTTTGGGACGACACCTGGCTCGGAACCGCAACCTGAACCAGATCCCCATCGGTGTCGGCTCGATGACCGTCCCCGCCCTGGACGATACGAACACGACGTACTGCACCGCGGAGCATGTGTGCGACGTGCAGAACGTCCTGATCAACAACGAGCAGCCGAACATCTTCTTTGTACCCTATCGCGGTTACGCTGCCATCGACACGAAGGAGAACACGGCGGTTTCGAACTACAACGCGCTGCAGGTGAACCTCCGCCATGCGTTCGGTTACGGGTTGAGCTTCCAGGCTGCCTACACGTGGTCTCACAACATCGATGACTCGACGAGCACCTATTTCCGTACTGGCGTGGACGATTACAACCTGAAGCGTTGGAAAGCCACGTCGGACTTAAACCGGACCCAGGTGCTGGTCCTCAACTACATCTATGACCTGCCTTTCTTCAAGAACTCGAGCAACTCGCTGGTCAAGAACGCGTTGGGCGGCTGGCGTATCAGCGGCATCTCCAGCTTCTTCACCGGGCAACCGGTGGACCTCGGATGCGGAGTCACGGGCTACTCCAGTGGGATCGGGGAAGGCGTCCGGTGCAATTCCCTCGGGCCGCTCAAGATCAAAAAAGGGGTGGATAGCTCCGATACCGAGTTTGGACCGACCCCGACTTGGCTCGATCCCAGCATGATCGGCCAGCCCACCTTGGGGCAGCTCCGCGCCGACGGCCAGCCCGGCATGTTCGGCTATCTGGGGCGCAACCCGCTGACGGGCCCTGGCCGAAACAACTGGGACCTGGCGTTGATGAAGGACATCCAGTTGCCTTGGTTTAAGGGTGAACGCTCCACCATTCAGTTCCGCTGGGAGACATTCAATAGCTTCAACCATCCACAATGGAAGTGGATTAACGTGGGCTGTGGCGGCGACACGCCTCCTGGCACGCCTTGCAGCGGCATCGAGAACAACAAGGACAACGGCCAGGTCAGTGGCGCTTGGGCTCCTCGCATCATGCAATTCGGTTTGAAGTTCATCTTCTAGCCGGAGAGCTGTCCTAGGATTTACTCAACCCTGGTCATTCCCCGTGGCGGATGGCCAGGGTTTATTTTTTTCGGGAGGTCGAGCGAGAGCTTTGCCGCGCCTTCTGTAGGGGAGGGGCCTATCCTAACAGATACATTGCTGTAGCGTGGATTGATACAGAGAGCCAACCCGGTCCGCTGAGCACAGGCAACTCCCTCTGCTTGCCCTATACCCACCGGTCGAACCACGCAATCATTTGCTGCTGGGCATGGACGGGATACGAGTGCGGCCCATCGAAAGTAACGGTCTGGAAGCGTTCCGGCTTGCCGAGGGCTTGATAACAACGGGTGAGATTCTCAAACGCCGCGCGCACGCCCTCGGGTGGGAAAAGCTCGTCCCGCCAGCCATGCACCACCATGAGCGGGGTGGGCATGGTGAGCGAGCCCACATCGGGATAATCCAGGTAGTCAAGCAGCCCCGGCACGGTCGAGGAGGGCATGGTGTGACGCTCATGACGCGGGAAGAGGTGCCGCAGCGAAGTCATCCAGCCTGCCACGCACGCGGCCTTGATGCGACTGTCAAGCCCCGCCAGGAAGTTCGTCCGGTAGCCGCCCATGGAAAGGCCGGTGCAGGCGAGGCGCTTTGGATCGACTTCGGGCCGTGTCACGAGATAGTCCAGCGTGCGGATATCGTCCCAGATCATCACGCCGGCCCAGGTGAAACCCGCGGCGAGGATGTCGCGTAGCACGTAGGCCTCAGCCTCGCCGTTGCGGGCGTTGATTTTCTCGATGACCTTCTTGGGCTCGACCTTGCTGCGGTCGTTGATACCCTTTTCCAGGTCCTCGTCGAGCACCAGTCGTCGCTCGCCAAAATAGAACATGTCAATGGCAATCACCACGTAACCGTGGCGCGCCAGTTCCACGGGATAGCTCTGGCCACCGTAGTACTCCCGCCGGTAGTCGGTGAGGATGGGGTGCTCGTTGTCTGTCTCCAGGATTTTTTCTTTGCCGTAATAGTAGAACCCCCCGTGGTCATGCAGGGCCAGGACCGCAGGCGCGGGAAACTTGGCGCGCTTGGGGATCAGCACGAAGGCGGGGACCTCTATATCCGGCGCCGTGTGGAAAGTCACGCGCTCGCGCACGTAGTCACCCTTGTCCACGCGTCCGAGGATCTGCGGTTTCGGGTCGCACGGTTCCGGCCGATACGCGAGCTGCTCAAAGACCTTGGCCCGAGCCGCGGCTTTCCATGCTTCCAGGTTCTTGGGCCTTCGCTTCAGGAAGGCCATACGCTGCCGCGTCCGCTGCTGTTGCTGCTTAATGAAGGGATAAAGACTGCCGAGCCCGGAACCCTTCCATTTCTTGTTCTGGTCTGCCTGAATTTCTTCCAGGGATTGGCCTGCGACGCCTGGGGGCCTTGCATCCAGTAATCCCGGTCGGGTGGCAGTCAGGGCACCCGTCACGCCCAGCGCCCGCAAGATCTCACGGCGAGTGATCAGCGAAACCATGATCAAGGCCTCCCTCGGTTGGCGGCAAGATCACACACATAGCGAACATCACTTTAGATGCGCCACCATGCGTAGAGACGCCAGGCTAGGGCGTCTCGTAGATAGAACAGACGTTCCATCGGAACGTCTCTACATTCCTGGCCCAGGAGGATACGCCGGTAAGTCTGGGGGCCGAGGCGGCAGCTTTTTCGGGTTCTCCTTGACGGCCTTCATCACCAACTCGATGGCCTTCTCTAGTTGCGGGTCCTGTCCTTTCATCACCAGGTCGGGGCGGTTATCAACCTCGATATCCGGGGCAACGCCGTAGTTCTCGATCACCCACTGGCTGTCCAGCCCATAGACCGCGAACTCCGGCCGGGTGATGTAGCCGCCGTCCATAAGGGGAATGTAGCCGCGGATCCCGCGCACCCCACCCCAGGTTCGCATCCCAATGACCGGCCCCAGTTTGTACTTCTTGAAGTAGAACGTGAAAATGTCGCCATCGGAGGCCGCGTATTCGTTGGTGATGCACACCAGGTGGCCGTGGAAGACGACGTCAGGGATAGTCCCACTCTCAAAGTTCCGCGCGGCATCCATGCCCACCAGGATGCGGCGCAAACGCTCGAAGACTAGTTGGTCCACGAACCCGCCGGCGTTGTAGCGCACGTCGATGATCAGGCCCTCCTTGCGAATCTGCGGGAAATACTGCTTCACGAATTGATTCAGCCCTGCGGCGGACATGTCAGGAATGTAGACATAACCCACGCGTCCGCTGGTCGCTTCTTCGACTTTCTTCCGATTTGTATTGATCATGTCCAGTTGGCGAAGTGAGAACTCGCTCCCAATGGGCTTCACCACCACGTCCCGCGCGCCTTCGTCGCTGGGCTTCGCATTGACCGTTAAGGTGACGTTTTCATTGACGGTGTTAATGAAAAGCTCGTAAGGGTTCTGTGGGACGCGGAGCGCCTGACCGTTGACGGCCAGCAAGTAATCCCCTTCCTTCACGCCCACGCCGGGTTCTGTTAGGGGCGAGCGAAGGGCCGCCTCCCAGTTCTCTCCGGGATAAATCTTCTTAATGCGGTAGAGCCCGTGGGCGGTCTCGGCTTCAAAATCGATCCCCAGCCTGCCCACGTTGACCGGCTTCAGGTCGGGGTAATCGCCCCCTCCCACGTAGGTATGGGAATTGGAGAGTTCCCCAACCATTTCACCCAGGATGTACGTCAGGTCGCACCGGTTCGCCACGTAGGGCAGGAGCGGCGCGTATCTGTCGCGCTCCTTGGCCCAGTCCACAGCGTTCATGGAAGGCTCAAAGAAGTAGTCGCGCTGCTGCCTCCAGACCTCGTCGAAGATCTGCTTCCACTCGGCGCGAGGGTTCACCTTCAGGCGCATCGACGTCAGGTTCAACGCGCCCTCGCCGGTTTTGTGCGGCTCTTTCTCAGGAGGCTTGGTATCGATGATGCCGTAAACGCGCGCGCTTGGCCCGCCCTCCTCTTCCTCGTCCGCGCCGCCGCCGGCCGGCTCTTTGGGGGCTGCGTAGAGAAGCTTCTTCCCGTCGAACGAAAGAGCGTAGGCGTTCGCCTGGGTAATCAAGACGCTGTCTTTTCGCTCCTTCAGGTCATAGGCGTGGATGGCCGGGGTCTCGCCCGGCACGGGCCCCGAAAGCCCTTGGACCGGCAAGGTTACGTAGAAGATGAAGTCCTTCGAGGCATTCAGGTGGCGCAGGCTGCCAGGCGGAATCGGGAGCGCCACCACGCGATCGGCGATGCCTGCCAGGTCGATACGGAAATCCTTCGGGACTTCCCTCGCTTCCGTCTTCTCTTCATCTTTCTTCTCCTCTTTGCCCGTCCCCGCGGCTTCAGGCTTCTTCGCCCCAGATTCGTCACTCTTGGGGGCAAAGGGTGAAGGAAGATCGGCCCGCAGCGTCACCACGTAAACGCGCGTAGCCTTGGGGTTCGCGAACTCCATGTCATAGACGCTTAGCACCTCGTTGTAATCCCGGTTCGAAAGGAAGTAGAGGTACTTCCCGGCAGGGTCGAACACCGGATTCCAACTGTCCGTGAAGCTGGTTGTCACCGATGTTATCTTGCGGTCGGCGAGGGAATAAAGACAGACGACGTTGTAGCGATTCTCCGCCGCTTTCGCGTACGCCACCCACTTGCCGTCTGGCGACCAGGCATAATCCGTCACGTCAGCATATTTGCCCTGATCGATCAGGACGGGTTGCTTGGCTTCTATATCGACATAATAGAGACGCACTGACTTGTCAGCGAACAGCAGCTTCTTGCTGTCCGGCGACCAGATAGGAGGCAGACGAAACATCTTGCCATCCGTCGTGATGCGCATTTCCTTGCCCATGCCGTCCTGGGGGAGGATGTAAAGCTCGTCTTCGCCGGTGCAGTCGGAGAAGTAGGCGATCCATTGCCCGTCGGGCGACCAAGTAGCATACTTCTCGCGAGTGCCGGGCGTCCGCGTCAAGTTGCGAATGCTGCCTTCCTTGGCCGGGACAGTGAAGATATCTCCGCGCGCCGTGAAAACGGCGCGTTTCCCTTCGGGCGAAATATCAAAGTCAGTGATCAACTTGCTGACGGCTGCCCAACGCTTCCTCGCCAGGTCGCGGTCGCCGGGCAGGTGTACCGTGATCCTGCGCGCCTTCTCCGTCTTCAAGTCAAAGACGTAGAGGTAACCGCCGCTTTCGAACACGATCGAGTCCGGGCCCAAGCTCGGCCAGTTCACGTCAAAATCCTTGAAGTTTGTGAGCTGGCGAGTTTGCTTGTTCTTCAGGTTGTAGCTGTAGAGATTCATCCTCTTCTCGGGGCCGCGATCAGAGCCGAAGTAGATAGTGTCTCCGTGCCACATCGGGTAGGTGTCCGTGCCGGGGTAATCGGTGAGACGCTCGTAGGTGTTGTTCTTGAAATCATAGATGGCGATGTCCTGCGCCATCCCGCCGGTGTGCCGCTTCCAGGTGCGGAAGTTGCGGAAGATGCGGTTATAGGCGATCTGGGCGCCGTCCGGCGAGAAGGAAGTCAGCCCGCCTTTGTCAATGGGCAGCCGCTCCGGCAAGCCGCCGTCGATGCTCACACTGAAGAGCCTTCCGAACCAGGTGTTGAAGGTATCGCGGCGGGACAGAAACAGGATTCGCTTGCTGTCCGGGAACCAGGTAATGACCATGTTGTTCGGCCCCATGCGTTCAGGGACAGTGGCCACATCGGGCTCGAAGGTCAGTTGCTTGGGCTCACCGCCCTCAGCGGGCGCCACGTAGACGTTGAAATTGCCATCGTACTGGCCCGTGAACGCGATCCACTTACCATCGGGTGAGAACTTCGGGAAAAGCTCCAGCCCCGGATGAGTGGTGATGCGTCGCGCGACGCCGCCGGAACTCACCACAAGCCACAGGTCGCCGCCGTAACTGAAGACAATCTTGTCTCTGTAAATGTCCGGAAACCGCATCAAGCGGCCCTCAGGCATCTCCTGAGCAAGACAGAAAGAGGCACAGCCGAACACCCAAACCGCAATCAGCTTCTGCATCGGAGTCATCGGTTTTCCCCCAGGCTATTTGCCACTGGAAGCAACACCAGTACATAATGGTTTTAGCAACGACAAGCGCGCAATTCTATCAGCTTTCGGCGAGGAACGGACAATGGAGCTCGTCGCCACCGCAATCTCAGCGTAACCCTCGACGTAGCCCCGAGGCGGAGGTAACCCCGCAACTCTCCTCCCCACTCGTCCCTGTAAGAGGGAACCCGCCAATTACACCGCTGTCCCCCCAGGCCCAGGCTGGCGCCGAGGCTGGCTTGTGGCTTTTCACACCCTGCCATGCCTGAGTCACGTCATTTGGCACAACTTTAATTGGGTTGTATAACTTCATTCAGCGCCACACACAATCCATTGCCACATAAGTGCTTTAGCTACTTTAGATTGAGAGCTTGGGTAGGTCGATGGGTTTGGCGGACCGTTTGGCATACCGGTTGCCGCTTACTGGGGTGCGAGGGACTTCGGGTCCTAGGAACCCGCCACAAGGCGGGTTGGGGGTTGGGGATAACGGAATCGGACGAACCGGGATCTCCAACCCCCGTTAACTGATCGGGCGCGACGCCTGGTAGCCGAATGCTCCTTCCGCACCCAGGGCGAACCTAACAGAGTTGAGCGAGGGTGGACGTGACCAGGCCTTAGTGTTCCGTGTCCTCGTACTTGGCGCCGTAACCTTTTGCTCTTAGGACGCTGAGGGTCGAATGGAAGACGACGTGCTTTCGGCAGACGTGGCTGCGAGAACCAGCCTGTACCAAGTTCGAGTCGTGAGACCTGAATGGAGACCGCTGACTACAAACCGCGACTCATCTTCTGGGAGGCGACAAAGGGATGCAATCTGCGTTGCATTCATTGTCGCGCCACCGCCACAGAACTCTCATCACCACTTGACCTACCTACGACCAAAGCCCTGAACTTAATAGAGCAAGTCTCTCAGTATGCTCTACCAATCCTTGTTCTGAGCGGTGGCGAACCTCTCTTTCGCCACGATATCTTCGACCTGGCACGCTATGCGACCGAACGCGGCCTGCGCGTGGCGCTGGCCACCAACGGCACGCTGGTATCCCAGGAAGTCGCACGAAAGATTGTCGACGCGGGCGTGCGACGAGTTTCCATCAGCCTGGACGGGGCCGATGCTGCCACGCACGATGCTTTCCGGAGTATTCCTGGCGCCTTTGACGCGGCATTGCGCGGGTTCCAGAGTCTAAAAGAGTTCGGTATGTCGCTCCAGATCAATATGACGATTGCGCGGCATAACGCGCACCAGCTTCCTGCGGTGCTGGAGCTAGCCAAGAGGATCGGAGCGGATGCGCTCCACACTTTCCTGCTGGTCCCAGTCGGCTGCGGTGTGGACATTGCCGCCGAACAAATGGTGCCGGCCGACGAATACGAGAAGATACTGAACTGGTTCTACGACCGCTCACAGGAAGGGGGTATAGAACTGAAAGCCACTTGCGCCCCACACTATTTCCGGGTGATGCGGCAGCGACGCGCCGCGGAACGACGCGCCCCCGCAGGGGAGTCTGGCAACCGTGCAGTGCCCGCTTCCAGCGGCCAAGGCTGGGGCATTGGTCCGACGGAAATCACCATGCCTGGATCAACGGGCATTGCTCTGCATCCTCACGCTGCGCAACCCGGTGGCGGGCACCCGGAGGGGTTGCATGCCGCGACCAAGGGATGCTTGGCGGGCACGGGTGTGTGCTTCATTTCCCACCAAGGTGAAGTTTACCCGTGCGGGTATCTACCAGTGTTGGCCGGTGACCTGCGCCAACAAACGTTTGCGGAGATCTGGGAGAAAGCAACTGTCTTCGACCAGCTCCGGGACACGGACAACTTGAAAGGCAAGTGCGGCTGTTGCGAGTTTCGCAACATTTGCATGGGGTGCCGCGCCCGCGCCTTTGCGGCGACGGGGGATTATCTGAGCGAAGAACCGTTCTGCGTGTACCAGCCGCGGCGGGCAGACCCCAAGAAGAACGAGCGAGGGGACGGGCATGTTTCGATTCACTGATCTGGTGCGGGGCGGAGAGATCGTGCGCGAGGTGAAACAGAAGTTCCCGGAGACCGAATCGGTGTTTGAGAAATTCGGGCTGCGGCCCTCCTGCTACGACTGCCCCATCGAAGCTGCGGCGCGCAAGGTTGGCGCTTCCTTCGAAGATCTGCTCGTTGAAGTCAACAAAGCCATCTACAAGCATCGGGGCGTGACAGCCTGAGCCGGGCTGCGCCCATCAGCTATGTCCAGCACACCTTCTGCACTCCCCACTCTGAGCCCATCGCGACTGCGAGCCTTTGCCTTGCCCCGCGAGCATGGCGCCTGGGGAATCCTCTTGATTCCCCTGGTGACAGGCGCCTGGATTGGGCAACCGAACGGCGACAGAATCGTGTCGCTCTTGTTGTTCGCCACGGCTGCGCTAGGGCTATTCTGCTTGCGCACGCCGCTGGAGTCCTGGCTTAAGGTCTCGCCGTTGCGCGCGCGGAACGCGACGGAACGGAGGGCTATCCTTTACTCTATTTGTTTCTACGTGGCTGTTTCCGGCTTGGCCCTGGCCATCCTGTTTTGGCGGGCGCGCGCGTATGGCCTGCTCTTGCTGGGCGCAGCGGGAGCGACAGCATTCCTGGCGCAGGCCATCCTGAAGAACCTGGGCCGGCATACCCGGCTGAATGCACAGTTGACGGGCTCTCTCGCGCTCACCTCCACGGCGGCTGGGGCTTACTACCTCGCCTCCGGAAAACTCGACCGAACCGCCTTGATCGTTGGGGGGTGAATTGGTTGTTCGCGGCCAACCAGATCCACTACGTTCAGCTCCGCATTCATTCCGCGCGTGTCGCCACGCTGGCTGAGAAAGTGGGGCGAGGGCGGACCTTCCTCTTGGGCGAAGTCCTGACCATTCTTTTCCTGGGATTCGTGTGGCGACTGGGTTGGCTGCCCGGCCTGACGCTTCTGGCTTTCGGCCCAGTGCTTCTCCGTGGTTTCGCGTGGTTCGCTCGCCGGCCTGGCCCGCTCGCGGTCCATCGGCTGGGGGTCAGCGAGCTCATCCATGCGCTGGTCTTTGGCGCGTTGCTCATTGCAGGCTTCCAAATTCGCGCGTGATAAGCAGCGCGCGGCACTGGTAAATACTTTCGACCCCAATGGGTCAGGTTCTCCCTAAAAGCTTCTCCCTTTCGAATACCGCCGTCTATTCAGTGTTCGCTGAAGTATCGAACCGCGGGGAAGTCATCGCAAAAACCACTTGAGTCTGGGTCAGGGAACCGCGTGAAGGCGCGAGGAGTTGCGGTTCGTGACTAGGTGAGGCTTGCGTTGGCGCGAGAGGAAGGCTCAAAGACCTCGGTGAAATGCCGAGTCTGGCCAGCACGGCCGGAACATAGCGGCGAGTCTCATCTGGAAGCGCGAGGTTGCGACTCAGGGTCCAGAAATCGCGGGCGCGGACGCGCTCAAGTGATTGCTGGAGGCGACCTTCGCCGGAATTATAGGCTGCTAGAACGAGCGGCCAATCCCGAAACTGCGCGTAAAGCGCTTTCAAGTACTGGGCTGCGGCGATGGTGGACTTCAACGGGTCGGTTCGCTCGTCGCGGCTGGTATTCACCACCAATCCATATCTTCTGGCGGTCTCCGGCATTAATTGCCACAAACCTCGTGCACCTTTTGACGAAAGCGCGTCGGGGTCGAACTTGCTCTCCACGGCCGCGATGCCGACGAGCTCTGCCGGTAGACCCTGACTGCGGAACACGCCGGCAATCGCGGGCAGCCACGCCGGATCTTCGGGACCCCTGACCTTCGGAAAAGACACGAAACGGGGCACCGCTCCGTCTCTGTCGTCCCTTCCCACCTTGGGTGCGACTGGACGTGCAAGCTGGGGACCAGCGGTGAGTTGAGCTATGTCCCGATCGAGACGCCCATTCAAGTTCGCTCGCCAGACGTCCGCCGGGTCGCTGCCAAGCCCCGCGCTCTGGGCGGACAGCACGACCGGGGCAAGCAGCCAGAGCAGGGTTCCGACTAGGCTCCTCATTGTCCCCTCACGTGTTCCATTGCCTGGGCGTAGTCCAGTACTCGCCCGCCGTGCTGTTTCCGGTACGCTTCAGCCTCGGGCCGCGTCTTGAAGGCCACGAGCGTGGGCAGGCAGCGGTCATAGGCGCGGACCGAGACACCCTGCGGTACACGCTGCACCGGGTGTTCGCCAAGGGTGCAGTATTCCACGTCCCCGCCTTCGACGTAGTAAGCCGACTCCGCCGGGATCAACTCGCCCGAATTGAGGTCGGTAGCGCGGGCCTCCTGTACGTCTCCCGGGCGTTTCGCCGCGTAGTGCATGCCACAACGAGGGCAGCAGGCGACGAGGATCTGGTTCCCTACAGATAGGCGATAAGCCGTGCCGTAATGCACCATGCGGTCGCAAAACGGGCAGCTACTCGCATCGCGCTTCTGCTCATGGCGGTAAGCAACGAAACTCGTGACTCCGATCGCCACCAGAGCGATGACTGTGATCAGGGTTTCTTTGTGCTTCATGGTCATTCTCCTCAATTGGCCCGTGACCGGTGTTGCGCCCGGGTCGCCAGTCAGTAGCTCATTGCCACGGACAACTGACGGCGGACGACTGCCAACAGACAAGGTCCGACACCCGACACCGCTTTCACCGCAAGCTCGGCTTCACCTCAAAATTCCATTTCCAAATGGCGTAGATCGCCGGGTAGACCACGAGCTCCATGACAAACGACGTGAAGATGCCTCCGATCAGGGGCGCAGCGATGCGCTTCATGACGTCGGCGCCTGTCCCGGTGGACCACATGATGGGGAAGAGCCCCATGAACATGCACCCTACCGTCATGACCTTGGGGCGGACGCGCTTGACCGCGCCGTGCAGGATGGCTTCTTTCAGGTCATTCCAGCTCCTGAGTCGCCCTGCCTTTTGCCATTCATGATAGGCCAGATCGAGGTAGAGAAGCATGAAGACACCAGTCTCCGCATCCACGCCCATCAGGGCGATCAAGCCCACCCAGACCGCGATGCTCAGGTTGTATCCCAGCCAGTGGAGGAGCCAGATCGCGCCCACGGCTGAGAAAGGGACGGCCAGGAAGACGATCATCGTCTTGACGACGGACCGCGTGTTCAGATAAAGCAGCAGGAACACGATGAAAATCGTGATGGGCACAATGAGAGTGAGCCGCTCGCGCACGCGCTGGAGGTATTCGTACTGGCCGCTCCAACTCAGGCTGTATCCTGGAGGCAAATGCAGCTCGACTTTTTCGCGTACCAGGCGCCGCGCCTCGTCAACATAACTGCCCAGGTCGCGTCCCGCCACATCCACGTAAACATAACCGCTGAGCAAACCGTTCTCATCGCGGATCATGCTTGGTCCGTCAACCATCCGAATGTCCGCAAGTTGCGCCATGGGGATTTGCGCGCCCGAGGGCGTTGCGACCAGCACCCGGCTAAGCGTGTCCACGTTGCTGCGGAAGTCACGAAAATAGCGCACGTTGACGGGATAGCGTTCTCGTCCCTCCGCCGTGGTCGTCACGTTTTCACCGCCCACCGCTGACATGATGTAGCCTTCGACGTCGTCGATGGTCAGGCCGTAGCGCGCCAGGGCGTCTCGCTTAAGATCGAAATCCAGGAAGTAACCGCCGCCCGTCCGCTCTGCGTACACACTGCGCGTTCCCGGCACTCCAGCCAGGGTAAGTTCAATCTCTGCACCGATTGCCTGGATCTTGTTCAAATCCGAGCCATAGACTTTCACCCCCACGGGGGTCCGCACGCCGGTGGTGAGCATATCGATGCGGTTGCGGATGGGCATGGTCCAGGCATTGGTGGTACCGGGAATCTTAAGCGCCCGGTCCATTTCCTCAACAAGTTCTTCCTGGCTGATGCGGTCCGGCCATGCTCTTCGCAGAATTGCTTGCAGCCATTCCGGGGCCCAGGCCGAGTACCACTGCGGCTTTTTTCGCCATTGATTCTGTGGCTTCAGCACCACCGTGGTTTCCATCATCGAGAAGGGCGCGGGATCCGTGGATGTCTCCGCGCGGCCCGCCTTGCCAAACACGCGCTCGACTTCCGGGAAAGTGCGCAGCACTCTGTCCTGAATTTGCAGGAGGCGCGCCGCCTCGGTCACGGATATTCCCGGTAGCGTAGTGGGCATGTAGAGGATGACGCCTTCGTTCAGGGGCGGCATGAATTCCGAACCCAGACGGTTGAAGACCGGGACGGTGAGGGCCACCACCGCGACGGCGCCGATCACGACGCCCCACTTGAAGCGCAGAGCCAGTTCGGCCACGGGGTGATAGACGCGCATCAGGATGCGGCTGACGGGATGCTTCTCTTCGCGATGGATCTTGCCGACTAGGACCGCGTTGACAATCCGCGCCAGAAAGCGCGGGCGGAAGTCAAAGGACGCCACGTGCGTGAAGAGCAGCCGCATCGCCGGGTCGAGTGTGATGGCCAGCACGGCCGCAATCGCCATGGAGAAGTTCTTCGTGAAGGCGAGGGGTTTGAACAGGCGCCCTTCCTGCGCCTCCAGGGCGAAGATGGGCATGAACGAGACGGCGATCACCAGTAGGGAGAAAAAGCTGGCTCCGCCGACTTCTTTTACGGCTTCGACCACCACTTCGTGGTAATCGCGTTTTCGTCCTTCCACGTCCCACTGCTCCAGTTTCTTGTGTGTCTGCTCGACCACCACGATGGCCGCGTCCACCATGGCGCCGATGGCAATGGCGATTCCACCCAGCGACATGATGTTGGATGTCACCCCGATGAGCTTCATAGGGATGAACGAGATCAGAACCGTGATCGGGATGGTAAGGATGGGAATCAGGGCGCTAGGGATGTGCCAAAGGAAGAGCAGGATCACCAGGCTCACAATGCCGATCTCCTCGGCCAGCGTGTGTTTCAACGTGTCGATGGAGCGCAGAATCAACTCCGAGCGGTCGTACGTGGTGACGATCTTCACGCCCGGCGGAAGCGAAGGCTGGATCTCATTCAGCTTAGCTTTGACTCGGGCGATGACCTTAAGCGCATTTTCGCCGTGGCGCATGATGACCACGCCACCCACGGCGTCACCTTTACCGTCAAGGTCCGCGACGCCGCGGCGGATGTCCGGACCCAGCGTCACCTGCCCGACGTCTTTGACGGTAATGGGCGTCCCGGTGCGAGGGTTCACGCCTATTACAACCTGCTGCAGGTCGCCGATAGAGCGGACGTAGCCTCGGCCGCGCACCATGAACTCGCGGCTCGCGAATTCGATCAGGCGGCCACCCACATCGTTGTTGCTGCGCCGCACCGCCTCCGAGACCTTCTCCAGCGGAATCCTGTAGGCCGCCAGCGCGTTGGGATCGACTTGAATCTGGTACTGACGGACTGGTCCTCCGATGGGCGCTACTTCTGCCACCCCCGGGACACTCTGCAAGTAGTAACGCAGGTACCAGTCCTGGAAGGAGCGCAGCGCATCCAGGCTCTGCCGACCTGTCGTGTCCACCAGCGCATATTGGAAGACCCAGCCGATGGAAGTGGCATCGGGGCCCAACTCCACTTGCACGCCGGATGGCAGGCGCGGCGTGATCTTGGAGAGATACTCCAGGGTCCGCGAGCGAGCCCAGTAGATGTCTGTTCCCTCTTCGAAGATGATGTACACGTAGGAGTACCCGAAGTCAGAGAACCCTCGAATGTCCTTCACCTTGGGCGCGCCTAGCATGGCGGTGATGATGGGATAAGTGACTTGGTCTTCCATGATGTCCGGGCTGCGGTCCCAGCGCGAGTAGATGATTACCTGGGTGTCGGAAAGGTCCGGAATGGCATCCAGGGGGACGTTGTGGAGCGACCACCACCCGCCCAGCATCGCGGTCGCCACAAAAAGAAAGACGACGAACTTGTTCTTCGCGCAAAACTCGATGATGCGGTTGATCATGACCTTCTACTCCCACTCGGGTTCTTTCTTCTGCCTTCCATCCCCATAAGCTCGTCTGGCGGATTGCCAACAGCCCCCTCAGGTGGCAACGGAAGGGCGGGGTTTTAACTCCGCCGTCGCAGCGCCGGAAAGAGGAAAAAATCCTCCGTCTCCTTCCTTCGGCGGGGCTGAAGCCGCGCCCTCCCTCACCTTCAGTGATGGTGCTCGCTGGGCATGGTGGTCTTTGGCGCGGAGGGCGTCGCACTAGATTGAGTTGACCCCGGTGCCTGCCCTTCGTGCTGCACTGCCGCCATCCCGGCAACGGCCTCGCGGAGATTGCTCTCCGAATCGATGAGGAAGTTGGCGCGGTTCACGACCCGCTCGCCCGCACGCAACCCGCTGAGAATCGAGACGAAATCCTCCGTGCGCTCTCCGACTTTCACCTCACGCGGTTCGAAGGTGCCGTCGCCACGGTCCACAAAGACGCGCTGCCGTGCCCCCGAGTCGAGCACGGCGTCTGCGGGAATGGTCAGTTGCCGGCCCAGTGGACGATGCAGTTCGACATTGACAAACATGCCCGGCTTGAGCTGCAAATCGGAGTTGGGAAACTCCATCCGGACGGGCAGGGTTCGTGTGTCTAGCTTGACCTCCGGGTAGATGTACACAAGTTGGCCGGTCAGCGTTCGGTTGGGCAGCGCCTCGCTGGTAAGTACCGCCTCTTCTCCCAGGCTGACGTTCGGGGCCTCGTACTCGTAGATGTCTGCCTGCACCCAAATCCTGCTAAGGTCGGCCAACTTGTAGATTTCCGTCTCCGGCGTCACATACTGGTTGGGATACGCTCTGCGCTCCAGGACGTATCCGGTGGCCGGTGCGTAAAAACTGATTTCCCGCTGCGGCTGCCCGGTCTCCTCCAGGTGGCGGATCTGCTCGTCTGTCACGTCCCACAAGGACAGCCTGCGGCGAGTTGCTTCCCAGAGCGTCTCGCCGCCCAACGCCACTTCCTGGAACGAACTCTCACTGAGCGATTTCCGGGCCCGGACTGCCAGCAAGTATTCCTGCTCGGTGGCCAGGAGGTCGGGGCTGTAAAGGGTGAACAGCGGGTCGCCTTTCTTGACCTGCTGCCAGGTGTAGTCGACAAAGACTTTCTGGATCCAGCCGTTGACCTTGACGTGGACATTGACCAAGCGCGTTTCATCAATGGTCACTTGCCCCACCGCACGAATCGTCTTATGCAGAGTGCGATACTCCACCTTCGCGGTCGTGACTCCCATGAGCTGCTGACGAGCCGGGCTGATTTGGACGCCTCCGGGAGTGAGCGGTGCTTCTGCACCGCCCTCCGAAGCGTAAACCGGCACCAGCTTCATGCCGCAGTCCGGCGCGATACCCGGTTTGTCCGACCGGTACCAGGGATGCATCGGGTCTTCGTAGTAGAGAACCTTGTGGTCGCCGCCGGCCGGCGACGAGGGGGCCGCAGCATTGGCAGGTGGTCGAGTGAGTTGTCGCACGAGTTCTCCCATTGAACTCCAGCGGGTCCGAGCAGGCCCCCAAAGGAGGACGCCAGCCCCAACAGCTACGAGCGCGGTCGCGCCTACTACAAGTGCTACGAGCTTCTTCGTGCGAGATCTGTTGCCGTTCATGATTCACCTCTGTTTATTGAATCAGATTCAGGCCGGTCAGTTCTTCCAGCCGGGCCAGTGCCTTTTCGTGATTGGCCAGTTGCTCGTGGTAGCGCAGCTCATAGTCGAGCACTGTCGTGAAGTTGCTGAGAACGGCCAGGAAATCCGTCGAGCCCGTCTCATAACTCGAAAGAGAAGACTCCAGGGTGAGCGTCGATTGGGGGACAATTCCCTGCGAGTAGAGTCTCAGGAGCTGCTCGGCAGCTTGGGCTTGCAGGAATTCCTGCTTTACGCGGTAGCGAAGCAGGCTAAGCTCGTTGGCCTCCATGCGTCGAGAAGCTTCCAGGTTGGCCGCCGCCTCAACGATCGCCATGTCCTGCTTATGGCGGCGAAAGATCGGCAGGCTGGTCGAGAACGTTACGCCGTACATGTCAGGCATGGCGGCGCGTTGCATGTAAGTGTAACCGAGGCTGAAATTGGGACGAATTTCCTTTTGGGCAAGACCTACCCCTAGACGGCTGGCTTCGACCAAGGTGCGCGTGCGCTCCAGTTGAGGGAAATTCGCCTCCGCCGCTTTCTCCATCGCTTCGAGGGGGGAGGTAAGAAGGCTGGGCCGGACCTCGCCGGGAACCCCCAGCGGTGCATCCACCGGCAGGTCCCGCAGGCTGTTGAGTTGCGCCACGAGCGTCCGTCGCTGCGCGTCAAGGAGGGTCTCACGCTCGCTCAGCTTGGAAAGCTCCACCTGGGCCTTCAGGACGTCTTGTTGCGCGGCCTTGCCGACCGAGTAGCGAATCTCCGCAACCTTCGCGAATTTCTGCAGGAGCTCGCGATCCTTGCGTAGGGTGGAAAGGCTCCGGTCAGTGAGATAGAGATCGAAGTACGCCTGCTTGATTTCGGCCGCCGCGCGCCGCCTGACGGCTTCATAGGCCAGTGACTCGGCGTCGGCTTCGCGGGTGGCGATCTGACCCCGCAGGCGCGTTTTGCCGGGATAGGGAATCTCCTGCTCCGCCATGAACTGGCGCGCGCTTGAAGGGTCACCGCTCATCACCGTGAACGGCGGGAGCAGGTTGCCCCCATAGCTCACGGAAATCGTGGGGTCCGGCCAGGCGCGCGCCTGAGGGATCCGCGCCCGTGCGGCTTCGACGGCATGCCGCGCCGCCTGGATCTCCGGGTTGCGCTCCACCGCTTCCCGAACCAGTGAAGCGAGATCCAGCGGGCGCACGGCCGGCTCTGACGCCTGCGCATTCGCGGTGGCGCCCTCCCGTATAAGCCCAGCCGGCAAAACCAGCAAAAAACCTAGAATGGCGAACGACAGATTTCTCGATTCCATAAAGGACTCTCCCTGCCGGTCGCCTGAAGCGACCCGGCCAGCACGCTGTTAGTTGGCTGTGATAACGACTGACTCCCCCCGCGCGGAGCTGGGGGACCATTCAATATACAAGAACTGGAACTGTACAGGGAGAGCCTCAGATCAGGAGCACGCAGGTTTGAAGAAGAGGAGTTAAAGGCGGAGATGCCGTTTGTGAGGGATTACGCCAGTCGGACGGGCTCACAGCAACCAAAGGAACCAACCGAGTTGTGTGGGCCTTCTCAATTTCCTGAATGGAATCAGAATGATCGGTGGCAGTCTTGATCTCGGAAACCGAGCCCTGAAAGTTAAGCGCGGCAATCAGGCAGCAATCCGGTAGGGAAGAAGGGCTTGGGAGCGAACGCCCTTGAGGAGCCGGGCAGCAATCGTGCGCGGAACTGGCGCGTGTGACGCAAAGTCCACGCAGGCCTGAGAACTGCAACACGAAAAGCGCCAGGAGAATGTAGGTTGCCTGCTTCACTGCCCCGTCCTCTAGACCATTATAGGGCTTTTGTCAGATGGCCGCAAGACTTTTGGCAAGCAGCCAGGAGACTAAGGGCAATACATACCACGGCCACTTCCTGGTGGACAATTGGTCGCATAATGATGACCATTGTCGCTTTCCTCTACACCATACAAGGCGTGGAAGTTGGCCAAGTTGGGCGAATTCACTAATCCAGTGGGGAAAAAGTCCCTTCTGTTGCTGAAATCATCGTCCTGTGTCAATCATTTCCACGTCCGCCAACGTGTATCTTCGACTGTATTTGCAGGCATTCTGTTGATGTTAGAGGAATCTAATGATCCTGGCGGTAACGTTGCTGAGGGCTTAGCCTGGATTTAGGTAGTGCGAAGTCTGGCCACGTGGGCATTGGCAAGCTCGATCTTTGGAGTGGCGAAAATCGACCGCATCTTGTCGGACAATCCGTCCGCTCCATTTCTTGTCGTTGCCAATCGCAGTTGCAAAGCGGCGGCGGCGGAGTCTTGATGGTCTGTTGGCCCCGTCTGGGCCTTCCATGAACCCACCCGCCTGAGGAGTGCCTTATGTACCAGTTGAGACAGCTCAAGATGCTCTGTCTTTGGGTTCCGCTCACCGCCCTGGGTCTGGTTATAGGAACCGGCCCACTGTACGGCGGGAGACCGGGCAAAGCAAGCCCTGCGAGCCCGACAGGGACGCAAGATTTGTCCAAGTATGTCGGAGCGGACACATGCAGAGGCTGTCACGAGGAAGTCTTCAAGCAGTTTGAGACAACCCCGCACTGGAAGACCCTACTTGACAGGCGGAAAGGCAAGGAATGGCAGGGCTGCGAAGCCTGTCACGGGCCGGGCGCGGATCACGTGAATGCCGGCGGCGGGAAGGGCGTCAGTATTTTCACTTTCGCGAATGTCTCGGCAGACGAAATCAGCAAGCGCTGCATGGCATGCCATGAGTATAGCGAGGAGCACAGCAACTATTCGCGCTCCGCACACAAGTTGAGCGAGGTTAGCTGCATCGATTGCCATTCGCCGCACCACGCCAAGGGCAAGCAGTTCCTGCTGTCTGCCGACCAACCACAGCTTTGTTACTCCTGCCATCAGGAAACAAAGCCCGAGTTTGGGAAGCCATTCCGGCACCGAGTGAACGAGGGGCTCGTACAGTGCACGGATTGCCACAACGAGCACGGGGGCTTCCTGACGCGGCAATTGAGGTCGGCCGCAACACAGGACGCTGTGTGCTTCAAGTGCCATGTGGACAAGGCGGGGCCGTTTGTCTTCGAACACCAACCGGTCAAAACCGAAGGTTGCGTGGCTTGCCACGTCCCGCACGGGAGCTCGAACCCACGCCTGTTGAAGCGCAGCCAAGTCAACGTGCTGTGCCTCGAATGTCATACCTTGACGGCTGGCTCTGGCGTGCCCGGCCTGCCATCATTCCATAATCAGGCCCAAAAGTACCAGGCCTGCACGGTTTGCCACATCGCCGTCCACGGCTCGAATTTCGACCCCGTCTTCTTCAAGTAGGAAAGTGATGGCGAGCTTTGTCCAACACGCAGAGGAATCTCGAACCGGAAGCGGGCACTGGTCACCCGGGTGCCTGCGGGTTCACTGGGAGTGGCTTATGAAACCCAACCGCTTGCTTCTTTGCCTGACTGCTTTCATCCTGAGCATAGTGCTCCTGCCGGCTGCCACGGTACTGGCGCAAGAGGCTGAGGAAGGAATCAACTGGGGCAACTACAATGTAAAGCAGTCGGTCGAGCTGGGCTATCGCTGGACCGATTTCACCGACAACCAGTCGGTCTTTGACACATTTGTCGACCTCCACCAGGGCCCGCGCCTGTTCGACCACACGCTCCAGATGCGGTCACTCGACCACAAGGGACTGCTCTTGGACGACCTTTTTCTCACCAGCTTTGGCTACGGTGGGGATCCCAATGATCTCTCCCTGCTGCGCGTGTCGAAGAACAAGTGGTACAACTTCCGCGGGTCATTTCGCCGCGACCGGAACCTCTGGGACTACAACCTACTGGCTAACCCACTGAACCCTCCGAATTCGAGCCCTTACGTGCCGCTTACGTATTCGCCCCACCTGATGCGCTTGTCGCGCCGAATGAGCGACTTTAACCTCACCCTGCTTCCGCAATCGCGCGTGCGCTTCCGTCTCGGATACACGCGCAACATCAACGAAGGGCCGTCGCTTGCGACCTTTCACGAGGGAACGGACACACAGGTTTTCCAGGATTGGAAGACGACCTTGAACTCCTATCAGTTCGGCGTGGACTTTAAGCTCCTGCCAAAAACCAACATCAGCTACGATCAGTTCTTGCAGTACTACAAGGGCGATACGTCCTGGGTGGACCAGAATCTGACCTACCAATTGGCCAACGGTACCCGCGTTGACCTGGGCATTATCTTCAACACTCCGGCTCGCCAGCCGTGCGGCACACCCATCGCCAACGCCGGAACCAATCCTCCCACCGCCGCTCCGACCTGCAACGGCTACCTAGCGTACGCACGTAGCGGCCCGGCACGGACTTCCTACCCTGTCGAACAATTGAGCTTGCAGTCCAGCGCCATCAAGAATCTGGATATGGCTGGTCGGCTGGTCTACACCTCGTCGGATAGCAATGTGTCCGCGTACAACGAGTTCTTCCAGGGGCTGGTGACCCGGACGAATCAGCGCCAGTTCTCCATCCACGGGCCGGCCGCAGCGAAGCGCGTCTCGACCACCGTCGATCTGGCGGCGACCTATACCATTACCCCAAAATTCCGCATCGTGGATGAATTTCGCTTCTACACCTTCCGAATGCCGGGCCAGTGGGTGAACACGGAACTTTCGTTGTTCGGGACTTCCATGGCTGTGACGCCGGACTCATTCGACCCCGCGACCTGCCCACCGCCCTATACAGCAGCCACCTGCCCAGCCCACAACAGCAGTTCGCCTGCGGATTGGGCGCTCGGAGTCTCCAGCCTGTTCTTCGGACAGGACGCGAAGCTCAACACGTTCCAATTGGAGTACGACTTCACCCGACGCCTTGGAGGACGGCTCGGCTACCGATACCGGCACCGCACCATCACCCAGCACGACACTGAGCTGGCGGACGAGCTGTATTACGCGCGCTTGGCCACGCGAGGCGATTGCGCCCCCGAGCCGGATGGCAGCCCGTCGCCCGATTGCACTGCCCAGCCGGACGGCTCCTACCGGGCCAGCGTGGCTGAGAGTGACAGCGAAGAGACAGTCATCAGCGAGCATTCCTTGTTACTCGGTGTGTGGGCGCGGCCGCTCGACGCGCTCCGCGTGACCAGCGACCTCGAATTCATGTCGGCAAATAAAGCTTTCACGCGCATTAGTCCGCGCCAGTTGCAGCGCTATAAACTACGCGCGACTTACAGGGCCGCCAACTGGGCCAGCCTGGGCGCTTTCTTTAACGTCTACGAGGCGCGCAACAACGTTGCCGACGTCGGCCACTTGCAGCACAGCCGAAGCTATGGGTTCAATGCCTCGGTCGCCCCGGGTGGTCCCTGGTCGCTCGACATCGGGTACGACTACAACAACGTCTTCTCCCACACCGGCGTCTGCTTTGTCGCCACACCGCTGCCGCTCGGCCTCGCTACCCCGGTCCCAACGTGCCCGATCATTGAGCCGGGTACCGCGACACTACAAGTGATTTCCATCTATCACAACAGGACGGACTTCACTTACGCCGACATCATGTTGAAGCCGATTAAACGGGTCACCTTGAACACAGGTTATTCGGTGAACAGCGTCTCGGGGGACACACTCATCCTCAATCCCTACGCTTTCCCTGGGCCACTACAGTTCAGCTATCATAAGCCGTATGCTTCGGTGGCCATCGATCTTGTCAAAGGTTGGAGCTGGAAGGCCGGTTGGAGCTTCTACAACTACCACGGGCCGGCCGTACCGATGGACGCCACCGCGCCACGCAGCTTCCGCGGGAACCTACTCAATATGACCTTCCGCTACGCCTTCTAGTCAGGCGGGAGTTACACGGGGCCGGAGCTTTCTCCAGCCCGGTGCCCATCCAGGCCGAGCGTCGCCTCGCACCCGAGTTCCCCAGAGTTAACCCGCGCCGGCTGAGTATGCCGAGGGTCCCTGAACTCAGGGCTCCGCCGAGTGTCCGGCACACATTGCCCCTTGCCCCACCGACGCAAGCAGAGCACAAAGCCTTCTTCCAGATTAGAATCCGTCGAGAGGGTACCAAGACCTGACAGCATAGGCTCCTGCAATCTCGGCTAATTACGCCACATCACGGCCATTAGGTCCATCGTTGCGGAAATTCACGCGGGCCGCCCGAAATTGCGGCGGGCTCAGCAGAGAAGTGTTCAGAGGGAAAAGCAACGTCAATTGAACTGACGATTTTTACCGAGAAGGGACGACAAGAAATTCCTGCTTGTGGATACGCCGTTGCTGTGCTCTCAACTCTGAGCTACCTGAATAGAGAAATGGACACTTGGTCGTTCTCAGGACGTCAGGCAGGGTTGCTGGGGTTGGTTCTAATAGCCCTGCTCGTATTATCGGCATTCTTGCTCATCGACATTAGCCAACTTTCCGGGGAAGAAAAGGCCGACCACCTGTTTATTGAAGTGAAGGACATAAAGTCTGAAACCTGTCTCACGTGTCACACGAACAAGAAGGAGGGCAAGTTCGTCCACTCTGCGGTCGGCATGGGCTGCGAGAGCTGCCATCAGATGGTCTCCGAGAACGGAAAGACAACAGTCACTCCTGTGGCGACGGGCGGCGACCTCTGCGCAATGTGCCACAAAGCCAGGAAAGGCTCGGTCCTGCACGGCCCGTACAAGAACGGGCAGTGTCTCACGTGCCACGACCCGCATGCCTCGGATTTCAAAGCGCAGACACGCGCTCCGGGCAACTCATTGTGTCTCGAGTGCCACGCGCCCAGGCGTGTCACGAAGAACACGGTCGTGCTTTTCAACGCAAGAAACATCTCCGACGCGGAGTTTGAGGCGATTCCCAAGATCGAACTCGACGCTACCCAGAGCATTGGGCATCCCTGGATGGGCCATCCGGTCACCGAGAGGCTAGATCCCCTGCATCAGGGGGAGAAGATGTCGTGTCTGAGCTGTCATCAGCCTCACGCGTCGCAAGCGCCGATGCTCATCCACTTTGACCGCAGCATCGTTTCCCCCAGTAGCGACGGGCGGCTCGAATACCAGCGCACAGGCGTTCGAAGCGGTACCTGCTATCTGACATGCCATGGCAAGGACCACAATCCGAAGACCTATCACTGACATTTCCTGAGCCTTATTGCGTTCAAACTCATTTGAGAGGAAAATCCATGGCGCACGCTTGGTGATCGAGCGCTTTTCCAGAGGAAGGAGCAATCATGTCCGTCCCTTTGACCCGCAGGAGTTTTCTCTCCGTGTCGTTGCTGACTTGTCCCGGCCTGGGATCCGTCCTGTCACGAGCGGCAGGCCCCGAGCGGCTTGCCTTTAAGCTCGGCATCATCACCGACGAAGTCTCAGAGGACCTCGCGGAGGCGCTTGAATTCATCTCTGGTTATGCGCTGGGGTATTGTGAGCTGCGGGAAGTCTGGCGAAAGAACATCATGAATCTCTCTTCACAGGAATTGGAACGCGCCAAGCAACTGATAGAAAAGCAGCGCTTCCGGGTTTCGGCCATTGCTTCACCCATCTTCAAATACAACCTGCCGGAGATGCCAGCCAAGCCCTCGGAAAAGCGAGACACATTCTTGGCGAGTTTCACGGACCAGGATACCGAGGATCTTCTCAACCGGGCCTTCAAGCTCGCCCGGCTCTTGGGAACCAACAAAGTTCGCATCTTCAGCTATTGGCGCGTCGATGAACCGGAGAAAGCCTACCCTTACGTGCGCGACCGCTTGGCGAAAGCGGCTGGCATGGCAGCCAAGAACAAGATCTTCCTCGTGCTTGAAAACGAACCCGCCTGCAATATTGGGAGCGGGAAGGAACTGGGCCGCATCGTTAGGGACGTCAACTCACCTTACCTGCGTGCCATGTGGGATCCGGGTAATGCCGTGGTGCTCGGCGAGGTCCCATACCCGGACGGCTACCAGCAGGTGCGTGGTCTCTTCCCCCACATGCACGTGAAGGATGCGAAGAAAGACCCCAAGACCGGCGAGGTGAGATGGGCGCCGGTGGGAAACGGCGAGATCGACTTTCCGGGGCAGTTCAAAGCTTTGCTCGCTGACGGATACAAAGGAACAGTTTCACTAGAGACCCATTACCGCCGACCCGACGGAAACGCCAGGGAAAGCACTCGCGAGTCGCTGGAAGGCTTGCTCAAGGTGTTGAGGGCGGTTGGCTAGAGTCTTTCCGCGCTTCGTCTTTGGTAGGGGATATCCCGGAGCCCTGCGAGAGGGTAGGGCTACCTCCGCCTAATTGGGTCACTCGTCACATATCACTGCTTGTCAGCTCATGTTCTCATCGCGCACCAACTGGTCGCTTACGCCGAACCGCCTCTCGGCGCTGATTGAAGAGTGCCGGCGTCAAGGCCTCCCTCTGCTCGACTTGACGGAGTCGAACCCCACGCGCTGCGGCTTCGTCTTCAACGTGGAGGAAATCCTCAGTGCGCTTGCCGATCCGCGTTTGCTCTCCTACGAGCCTGATCCCCGAGGGCTGCTCGCCGCGCGGTTGGCGGTGGTGAGTTACTACGCTGAGCGCGGGGTCAAGGTTAGCGCCGATCAGGTCTTCCTGACTACCAGCACCAGCGAAGCCTATTCGTACATCTTTCGGCTGTTGGCGAACCCGGGCGACAACGTCCTCGTGCCGCAACCCAGCTACCCGCTTTTCGACTTCCTGGCTGGTCTGAATGACCTGAAGATCATCCCCTATCCGCTCGTTTACGACCACGGTTGGCAGATGGATCTCCGGGTGCTGGAGGCTCGCGTGGGGCCTCGAACTCGAGCGATCCTCATGGTGCACCCCAACAATCCCACCGGTTCATTTGTTCGGCAGACAGAGCTCGAATTCTTGGTCCAATGCTCCAGGCAGCATGGCCTGGCGCTCATCTGCGACGAAGTTTTTGCCGACTATGCGTTCTTGCCGGACGAGCGGCGCGTCATGACCCACGCTTGCGTATCTGGGGCGCTGACCTTCACTCTGAGCGGTCTATCGAAGATTTCGGCTTTGCCGCAGATGAAGTTGGCCTGGGTGGTGGTCAACGGTCCGGCAGGAGAATTGCAGGAGGCGCTGGCGCGCCTGGAGGTGATCGCAGACACCTACCTTTCCGTGAGCGTGCCGCTTGCGCACGCCCTACCGAAATGGCTCGAGTCTCGACGGAGTCTTCAGCCCCAAATCCTGGAGAGAGTGAAGTCCAACCTCGGATGGCTCGATGAACAACTCACTTCGGATCTCCCAGTGAGCCGGTTGAAGACCGAAGGGGGATGGTACGCTATCTTAAAGCTGCCTTCTATCCGCAGCGACGAAGAATGGGGCCTTGACCTGCTCATCCAGGACAACCTGATCGTTTACCCCGGGCACTTCTTTGATTTTCCCTCGGACGGTCACGTGGTCGTAAGCCTGTTGCCTCCTCTGGAGGTGTTTGAGCAGGGCATCCGGAGACTGATCCATCGCACCTCGCAGGGCAATTGATTCCTGGTCGGGAAGTCGGGGTGACGACTTCCAGCATGGGTCTTCCGGGGAACGAAAGCCATTTGCTGGAGACTCTGAGCGCTCCGCCAGGATCGGTGGACTTGGCACCGAGGAGGAACTATAAATAAAGGCGCAGCGGGAAAGGGAAGGTTCTTTGCGCCGGCAGGCCGGCACCCAAGGTCACCATCGTCGAAAAGGAGCTCAACATACGGTCCCTTAGGAAAATGGGCTCCAGCGACATCTCTCGTTTGAGTCATCCTGGCGATTCTGGGCTGTGATGTTGCGCCCAGATGCAGGACCGTGGCGGGCTACCTGGACAGACTGCCAGTGGTCACATATTAACTGGATAAGCGTCTGAGGGAAATACTATGGCCGAGGAGCGCAGCTTTGATCTACTGGGGGTGCTCAAGGCCTTCTTGAAACTGGTTCGGTGGATGATTGTTCTGGGGCTCGGTGCCTTGGCGGTAGAGTTTGTGGCCGATTTTATTATCAATCTCTTGTTCATAAGTTCCGGATGTCTTAATTAGCTTCTGGTTGTGCGGATAGTTCGGGGCATCGGCGAGCCCGTAGTAGAAGGTTTGATCTCGGTTGTCCGATTCAAGACGCAGATCCGGGGCATCGAGCTCATGCCTTTGATCATCGCGGCCATCCTGTATTTTGTGATGGACTTCCTGAGTCGACAGGTGTGGCAATTGATAGCAGTGGTCGACACGGAACAGCAGCTTCGCCAAGTTCGGATCCGAAAGGCACAGAGCAAGTCCATCGAGGGTCTGACTTTTTCATCCACATCCACCGACAAGGCCCGGCGGGGGTTTTTCGGCCGGTTCCTCCGTAGGAAGGAAGAGGAGCGGGACAAGCTTTTGCGGGAATTCATGGAAGCCAAGAAACGCTTAGAGAAGACAAAGCAACGGCTGGCCTTTCTTTCGGTGGATGTTGTGGGTTCCTCGCGGATTAAACTGGGTCAGGATCCCTTGTTGTCCGAGAGACTCTTCCGGGAGTATCGGTATTTGCTTGAGGGAATCTTCAAGAAGTTTCGTTACCGCGCAGCAAGCTGGACCCCGGATGGCGTGATGGTTTGCTTCAACCAAGTCGAGTTGGCTTCGGAAGCGGCGAAAGATCTGCTGAGAAGGCTTCCGACCTTTAACCGAGAAAAGAACCCCCTCGGTTTCCCCGTCCAAGTCCGATGCGGAGTGAACGCGGGCGAGGTGAATTACGACCAGACGACGCCACTCGAGTTGCTCTCCGACCAGGTGCTGGACATCTCGGGACATCTGCAGAAGGCGGCCCGGCCGGATACGCTTGTGGTGACGGAGCAGATTTACCGGCAATTGCGCGAGAAGAAGGGCGTTACGGGTGCTGAGAACCAGGTGGACGGATACAGAGTATTCGAATGGGGCCAGGCCGGAGCAGGCTCCGCCTCTGGGTCCAACTCGGGCTGAGGATGCTTGACGAATCAGACTGGCTTTGCAGGCCTAGACGCTCTGACCGGCGGGCTCCACGAACACAAGAGCTACCTCGTCTACGGCAACATCGGCACCGGCAAGACAACTTTTAGTCTCCAGTTCCTCTAGCGGGGGTTGCTGCAAGGCGAGAATGTAGGTCTGATCACCCGCCGAAACGCTCAAGTGGTTTTAGATCACGGCCGGGCCTTCGGGCTCGACTTTGAGCCCTTCGTGCGCAGCAATCAGCTAGAAGCTATTGCAAAACCTCGGATGGGCCCTGTTAAGCGCTTTGTTTTCAATGGTCGGAACCCGGTTTTGCAACTGCTTCTAGTTCTTCTCGAGTACATCCCCAAGGTCATCGAGAATGCCGCGCGCTTGAAAGATGACCGGCAAATAACCCGCGAGTTTGACGCCTTTTTGGCCGGCGAGACGGTCCAGCGCCTGGTCCTTGATCCCATCACCCCATTGCTAGCTACCCCCTCAAGTCCCGCTGCCGTTTTCCGAGCACGAAGTCTGATCCAGACTTATGGCGAACTGCAGCTAACCTGCCTTTACATCTTCGATACGCCGGAGGGTGAAGACTACTTGGCCAACTGCAAAGACTTCGTTTACGGTGTCTTGCGGTTTGAGGCAGGCGCGCTGCCGGGAACCCAGGGGCGGATCGTTTTGGAGCGGTATCCGGGCCTCAAGGGGCGTCCCACGCAAGTACAATTTGAGGTGATTCCTGGCGCGGGCCTGACCGAACTTGTCGAAGCTGCCCCGGGAACCGCAGGTCCCGGAGGGCAGCCACCGGTCAGTCGCAAGGTTCTGGTTATCGAACCTGACGCCAACCAGCGCGAGCTCCTGTGCAGCCTCTTAAGCAAGAGTTACACCGTCTTGCAGGCTGATGGAGCCGGGGATGGACTGGCCAAGGTTGCGGCGGAATCGCCTGATCTCATCATTATGGAAAAAGACACGAAGGGGCTGGATGGCGCCGAGATCTGTAACAAGCTACGACAGAATAAGATGAATCCCCCCATCATGCTGCTCGCGGAGAAAATCCGACGGGCGCGTGACCGGGTGGAGATCATGGCAGCCGGCGCGGATGAATGTCTCGAGCGGCCCTTCGATGGGCGCCTTCTGAAACTCAAAGTTCACAATCTTCTGAGGCGGTACGACAGTTCGAAAGACCGGCTAGCGAGTGGAACGCTCGACGCTAGCGTGACGAGTGCCTTCCAGCGAGACAAGACCACCCTCACGACGAACCTGACCTGCTTCTACGACCGGTTGCGCCAGGAAATCGTTCACTCCACGGAAAATGCTCTGTCTTTCGCACTGCTCGTCCTTCGACAACCGGACGGGTCTGCCCTTCCCCAGGAAATCGGCGATCTGGTGAGACCTCTGGTTCGAGAATACGATTTGATTTTTGCCAGCGAGCGTCGTATCGGGGTGCTCCTGGCTGAAACGGATGAAAAGGGTGTCCAGGTCTTTCTGAATCGATTCCAGCAGCGCTGGAACCGAACTCCTACCCCCACTGTCGAATATCGCTGCTTCGATCGCCGCGTGAACTTCCTGGAAGTCGCGAAGCAGCTCCTTGAAGGGGTAGAGCCACCCGGACAGGCCGCAGGAAGAGGAGAACTGGAGCGTGTTTGAGCGTCGTCGCCCGCTCAAGGTTCTCTCGGTCTCAAGCCTCTGGCGCCTGGCCTGGATATGCCTCTTCGGGGCCATTTCTTCCCCCTCTCTGACGGCTCAAACTCCCAGTGACTCCGAGCTTGTGGTCCAAGCCTTGAATTACTACCGCACTGGGAGCTGCAAAGAAGCCGAGCCCTTGTTTGAGAAGATCCTACTCCGCCAGCCCAAGAACATTGCCGTCCGTAAGCTGCTGGCCTGTTGCCTGATTCAAGACAAGAAAATGGAAGAGGCCCGGGCTCAGTTTCAGTTGGTGCTCCATGATTCGCCTCAGGACATGGAAGCTTTCGCGGGCCTGCGGACTGCGACGACGGAGCTCCAGAGTCGCGAGGAGCTCAAGCAGACCCTGGCCATCGAATCCCGGGCTGTGACTGCCGAGCCGCTACGTTCCAGCCACGAGTTCAAACAAGCGGAAGAGCGCATCAAGGTTCGGCGCCTGGACGAAGCGGAGAAGATCCTGCAAGGCATTGTGAGTCGTCACCCCGATTCCGTCCGCGCGCGCCGGCGCCTGGCAGAGATCTACTCCACCACCCGCCGCTTCGCAAAGGCCGCCGAGATTTATCGCGACCTTGCCCAAGCGCGAAAGGCTTCGAGTGTCTATTTGCGGCTCCTCGCGCAGAATCTTGAATGGGATGGGAACGTGCCGGAGGCAACCCTCTACTACCGCCGATACCTCGACCGGAACCCTCGGGATCAGATGGCCCGGTTGTCCCTGGCCAACCTCCTGATGCGGAATGGGCACTACTCGGAGGCCACCCAGTATTACCGCCAGTACCTTGAGAAGAAGCCTGATGACGCCACAGCGCGGTTGAATCTGGCCCACGCGTGGGTGTGGTCAAAACACTACGGCGAGGCTGTCCCGGAGCTGCAACGGCTCCAGCTCCAGACGCCCAGGGATGCGAGAATTCATTTGGCCCTGGCCGAGTGTTATCAACAGCTTTCGGCGCCGGACCTGGCACTTCAGTCCTATGAGAAAGCCTTGGAGTTGGACCCGACCAATCCTGTGGCCCTGGAGGCCCGAACCCTCCTTCGCCGCGCGCTGGACGAGCTTCGCCGACAGAACGCGTTTGCCGCCTTGGAACGCAACGACTTCCACGCAGCCGCAAAGCACTTTACGCAATATCTGCAGAAACATCCCGAGAGCACGGAGACCATGCTCCAGATCGCTCGTGTCCATTCCTGGGCGAAGCACTACTGAGAAGCTCAAACGTACTATGAGCAGTACCTGAGGCGAGTGCCCAACGACTATGACGTCCTGCGGGAACGCGCCAAGGCAGCTATGTGGGCTCAGGACTACACGTCAGCGAGACAGTCCTTCGGTCGGTTGACGCAGAGCTCGGCTGCCACTCGCGAAGACTTCGAATCTCTGATCCACGCCTATGTGTGGACCGGGGACCTCGCGGGCGCGCAGCCCTTCGCAAAGAGATTGGTTGAGCTGGACCCTGGGAACCAAGTGGCGCTCCAGGCCCTGCGTGACTTCGACGAGCAGCAGAGGCTGATGGCGCGCAACCGGGCTGAGGAGCTGGCCGCATCAGGGCGCTTCACGGAAGCCGTGCAGGCCTATCGTGATTATATGAAGGCTTTTACGGCAGCGAGCAAAAGTACGAATTGCTCGTGTGCCGCCTCTACAGTTGGGGCAGAGAATACGGTGAGGCAGTGAAGGCTTACCGCGAGTACCTTGGCCAGTATCCGGGCGATCAAGGAGCTCGCCTGGAGCTAGCCGACATCATGCTGTGGACGGCGAAGTACGACCCCGCAGAGACCGAACATCAAGCCGTGCTGCGCGAGGATCCCAAGAACCTCAAAGCACTCGTCGGGCTGGCGCAGGTGGCGGACCAACGGGGCGATGACCCGTTCAGGGTTCAGAACAGCTTCCGCCAAGTTCTCGGCGTTGACCCCTCGAACGAGGCTGCCCGCACAAGGCTTGCAGAGATTCACTCCTTCACCGCGCCGACTATAACCTATGCCCACAACAGCTTTGCAGATTCGGACGGTTTGTTTAGGTCCGTCCAGACCGCTGAAGTGAGCTTCGCACTTCCGAGGCGGATCCGACTGAAGCCGTACTACACCTTGGGTTATTTCCACCAACTTCGGCTTATTGCTGGAGCGACACCCGAAATTGAAGGCCTCAACCACGAGATTGGATCACGGAACGGAACGATCCTGGCGCAAGGCGCGGGCGCACGCTTCGAGATTTCTTCCCATTCTCGGTGGTGGGCCGTCGGCGAATTGGGCACGTTCCATTTCGATTCGGATCGTAGCAGCGCGATTGGGCGCCTCGAAGTCTCCTACCGCGGTAGCCGGAACCGGGTTCTGGGGCTGAGCTACCTGCATCGGGACGCCATCTATGACCTCAATACCGTGGCCTCTCTTGCGGCCGGCATCATCGGGGATACACTCCTCCTCTCTTGCCAACAACCACTGGGGGAAAAGTGCGCCTTTGGGCCGCGGGCGGAGCCACCCGGTACTTATCCGGCAACGAGTCGAAGTTCTCTAGCAATACGTAGCGGCGATTTTCGCCCCGCCTAGACTTCCAGGCACTTCCTTCGCTCACCTTGGGGTACTCGGTTCGACTGAGCAGCTTCGTGTCGCACTCGCCCCTTTATTTCAGCCCCTCTCTTTACCAGACCCATGGACTTGCTTACGGATTCGACCGGCGCCTCACCAGGAAACTGCGTGTGACCACAGAAGGCGAGATCGACTATGGTCGGATCGATGGGACGAATAGTTTCGAGATGGCTTTGGTGCCGGCGCTAAGCTGGCAATTGGGACCTAACCTTTCCTTGAGGATCGGCTATCGACTTTCCTGGGGGCGCGCTAGCTCGTTTGGGTCTCCCGTCTACAGGACCCAGGGAGCTGAGTTCGCTCTCAGCAGGGGTTTTTGAACTTTTCAAACGGGGTTCACGTTTTGCTCGCTCGTCTCTATCGAGTCTTCCTCACGCTGATGTTCGTTACCGGGGGACTGGCTTTGGCTGCCGCCCTCTATTTCAATTTCTTCTTCAATCGATTGGCGGTAACTAATTTCTTTGTGGATTTCTCCGGTTTCATCCTCCTTGCGTTCCTGGTTATTGTGACCATCCGGTATGGGCTGCTTATATGGTTCGCCTATCTTCAACACATTGAGCGCGTCGATGAGCCTTTCGAAGCTGAAGAGTACCCCTTGGTCACCATCGTTGTCCCCGCCTACAACGAAGAAAAAGTGATCGAGGCCGCCATCGAAGGGCTGATGGAGATAGATTATCCGCGTTTCGAGGTGTTGGTGGTCGACGACGGCTCCACCGATGAGACCTATGGAAGGGCAAGTCGCCTCTCGGGAATTTATGGCGCACAGAAGTTGCGCGTGCTGACGCAACCAAATTCCGGGAAAGCCGGAGCCCTCAACACGGGCATCGCGAACGCGCGAGGCGAGCTCATCCTCTGTATGGACGGCGACTCGCGCCTGGAGACGCAAACCCTGAAGCAGGCCGTGAAGCATTTCCGCGACCCGAGCGTGGGCGCGGTGGCCGGTTGCGTCAAAGTAGTCAACCGCCTCAATCTGTTAACCCGGCTTCAGGCTCTGGAATACATCGAAGGGTTGAGCCTGGTCCGCACGGCTCACGCATTCTTCCGCAGGGTGACAGTCATCCCCGGCCCCATCGGGGTCTTTCGCAAAGAAGTTCTGGAGGAGATTGGCGGCTATTTGAAAGACACCTATGCGGAAGATTGCGAGTTAACCCTGCGAATCCTCCTGGCCGGCTGGAAAGTCAAGTACGAAAGCCGGGCCGTGGCGTGGACAGAAGCTCCAGAGTCCTACGAGGCATTTTTCTGCCAGCGCTATCGTTGGGCCCGCGGAACGCTCCAGGTGATCATCAAGCACAAGAGCCATCTGTTGAAACCCTTTCCCCACGTTATGGACTGGACATTCTTGTGGCTCCTGGTTTTCGAGAGCATGCCTTGGCCTGGCCTCGACGTGTTCGGCATTTTCTTCTTCATCTTTGTGGCGAGGTGGGTGGGCCTTTCGAATATCATTGTCCTCTGGTGGTCGCAGCTTACCATTCTCGACATCGTCGCTGCTCTGTTCTGTGTGGGTTTGGAGAGGGAGGACATCCGATTGACGTTCTATGCGGTTCTCTACCGTGTGTACTTCATCCCCTTCCTGGACGTGGTCAAGTTTTTCGCCTCGCTGGACGAACTATTCGGTGTCCAGATGGGCTGGGGCAAGCTCGAGCGGTTCGGACAGATTTAAGATGCCTGTGGGCAGCTGACTTATGGAACTGATTCCTTTGCTTTCCACGGTCATTCTAGTCGCGACCATTGTCACGATCATTTTCGCGCTCTTTTCTTACCTGGCTTATCGCGCGCGGGAGAGAAAGGCGCCCCGAGTGCGGACCAGGTCAGCGGATAGCCAGTTGCTGCTTGAGCCCCAATTTTTCAAGCGCTATCAACCTCCTGAATAGCCATGTCCGGGTCCGACGGCCGATCCTTCCCTGGCGAACCAGTACCCGGCTACGGCTTCTACCTGCTGGCCGGCACGTTCATAGTGGTGTGCCTACAGGTTCTTCTGTACCTGCTTCTGATTGGCGACACCCTCGGGCCAGTCGAGTTCCTCCGTCGTCAGACACCGCCTGACCCCGCCTTGGTGCGGGAGCTCAAAGTGGCTCTGCTCCGCAGCGAGGCGTCGGCCCGGCTTTTTCCTGATAACCCGGAGAACTATTTCCTGCTGGCGCGACATTGGGAGCAGGTATTGAAGCGGGAGGGAATGCCGTTCCGGGTAATCTCCGACGCGCAACTCGGGCAGGGCCTGCGCGACGCCAACGTTCTGGTCCTGCCCGCCACATCCTGTCTCGGCGAGCCCCAGCGGAGGGTCATCCTGCAATTCCTGCAAGCAGGAAACGGCATTGTGGCCTCAGGTGCTCTCGGGGCACGCGACGGCAATTGTGTTTGGAAAGGCTGGAGCTTCCTGAGTCGCATTAGTGGAGTTCAGAAGTTCTCAAATCTGACGCTCTCAGCTTCGGCTTACGTGACCTTCCGTGGCGAAACGTTCTTCTCTCCAGGTGTCCCCACCGACCATCGCCTCGAAATTCCCAGCCAGGAGCTTACCCTGGGAATCGCGGAAGAACCCGACGCCTTCTTGAGCGATTGGATGCTGCGTCCTGTGGAGGGGCATCAAGTTGGGGGGTGGCTCTGGCGGCACACGGCAGTTATGAGACAGGCCGGGTCGTCTGGTCCGGCTTCGGCGAGTTGCTCCCTCCGGCGCGCGTGGTCGACCAAACCGTGCTGGACCATTACTGGAGCTCAGCCGGCCGTTGGGCAGCCAAACAGCCGCTGGCAGTTCTGGCGAATTGGCCCGCCGGCCATCGAGCAGCAGTTATTGTCGCCGAAGAGGTCCAAGCCAATCCTGCCAGTCCCGAGCTGAGCTCCAGCCTCCTCAAACAGGAAGGGATTCCCGCCACCTTCTTTTGTGTGCAGACAGAAGCTCAACGAGACCCAAGCGTGGTCAAAGGCTTCGAGTCAGTGGCGGAGGTTGCCGCACTCGGCGACACCTTTGAACCCTTCGCGGGCCAGCTCCCTGTCCACCAAGCGGACCGGTTGCGTCGTGGAAAGGAAGGCCTTGGGAGGCTCGTTAGAAGGGAAGTGCTGGGCTTTGCGGCACCCCAGGGCTTGGCTGACACGGCTACGATCGTAGCTCTCAAAGACGCCGGGTATCGATATTATCTCAACGACGTGGACGTCAGCCGTGCGGTGCCGGAGATTGTGGAGTTCATGAGTTCCGTGTTCTTCCCCTTGCAGAAGATGGAGGTGCTGAAGATATTCCGCACGGCCGCCGATGATTTTGACGTCGTGGCTAACTACCGCGGGCCGTCGCCGCCACGCTTGGACCTCGCCGAGGGTTTCCTGTCAGATTTTCACAGAATCCTGTACTTGCGCGGCGTCTATACGCTCTATTTTCGCAATTATCTTCTGGAGGCGCGGGAGTATTCCGATATCCTCAAAGCGGTCCTTGAGGGCATCAAGGGACAACCCGTTTGGATCACCACAGGCCGAGACCTCGCGCGGTGGTGGTCAGGCCGGGCCAAGGTCGAAGCAGAAGCCCGTAAGATCAGCGTGCACCGCATCGCCGTGGGCATCGCCAATAGAGGAGAATCCGCCGTCGATAATGCCAGCATCTGCGTCTACTTACCTTACCGGCCGAAGCGGATTAGCATGAGCGCCGTCGCCTTCCGACTCCGGCCGCCACATTATCAGATGCTCGACCAGGACAACATCCTCCGGGTGGACTTCCCGCGTCTGAGCGCCCAGACGAACTACAACTACATCGTGCACTTGGATGAATAACCAGCTTCTAGACCGTCTGTCTCTCCGAAGTCGATTCCAGCGTTTCTCATCGGGGTTATTCCGGTTGGGGCTTGCTCTGGGCATTCTCGCGTCGGCCCTGACGGCTCGCGAACGGCGCTTCTTGTGCCATTTCTATCTCGTTAATGAGCCTTCCTCGCTGCAATCTGTGCAGAACAACTACCGACAGATCAGTTTAGTCTCACCCCAATGGTTCGGTGTGGACGAGGCGGGTCAGTTAGAATCAACCGTTGATCCGGAAGTGGTCGAGTGGGCCGCAGCCCACCGCATACCGATCATGCCCCTGCTCATCAATCAGAAATTCCAACCGTCCGTCGCGCACGCGGTGCTCAACAATGAGCAGACCTGGTCACAAGTGATTGCCCAGCTCGTGGAGTCTGCGGCGGTGCACCGTTTTTATGGCATTCAGGTCGATTTCGAAAACGTTCCAGCCGAGGATCGAGACCGCTTTACGCAATTCATCAGCAAGCTTGCTAAAGAATTGCACCGGCGTCGGCTGAAACTTAGCGTCGCGACTGCCGCCCCTCTGACGCCAGCGCCCCCGAGGACCACGTCGGACACCTCTCCTCCGGCCCCGTGGTCAGCCAATAACCAATCCGTCGCGTATGACTACCGGGCCCTGGGCAGGGTCGCCGATTTCGTGACGCTGATGACCTACGACGAGTTTACGTCACCCGACCGGGCCGGGCCGGTCGCCGGTTTGCCCTGGGTTATCGCTTGCCTGCAACACACTCTGGAGCTGATTCCTTCCAAAAAACTCCTGCTCGGTATTCCTCTCTATTATGGACTTTGGGATGGGCAGTCCGTGCGTGAGGGACCTTATGCGGAGGCATTAAGTTTGGCCGAGCGATGGGGGACCAAGATCCAAGTGGACCCGGAGCAGAGAGAGGAACCCTTCCAATTCCAGGACGGCCCAAACTTGTCGGTGGTCTGGCTTCAGGATTCGCAGAGCCTTCGCGAAAGAATGGCGCTGGTGGGGCAATATCGCCTCGCCGGTTTCTCGGCATGGCGCTTGGGCCAGGAGGCTGCGGAGGCCTGGAATAACGTCTTTCCCCGAGTTGCAGGGAAGCCGTAGAGAACCCTCCCGCCCCACGCGAGCCGGTTTCAATGTTCCAGGATTAAGTCGTAGGAGTACGTTTTCCCTGGCTCAAGCCTCCCCAGGCGCAATTGCATGCGACCCGAAGAGGGATCTTGGATGACTTGTGGGGCAGGCATCTGTGCCACGACGGGAACCGCGCGCACCTGTAAGGAACTGGCGGGCGGGTAGACGCTCAGGACTACCCCCTCGATGGGTTTTACGGCCCGCGAGATCACCGTCAAACGAACTGAACCCTCTCCTCGTTCGAGCACGCTCACCGCCAGGAGGCTCCTCGTCACCCACCAACCGGCAATCTCGTCAGCGGTGGCGATCCAAGTCGAGTTTTGTTGAAATTGCCCGAGGAGTTGCGGAAAGACGGTAACGTATTCGGGGGCGCTGAGGCCTTGGGTATGGTAGGCCAGCACGTATAGGCCGCCGAGGTCGCGGACGATGCCGAAGTCTGCCATGATGCGCTGCACAATCCATTGCGGGCTCAGACCCAGGATTCCTAACGGCGACAAATGGAGATCATCAGCGGTCGTTCGCTGCAGCCGGACCAATTCGCGTTCGCGACGAAACATTCCTACTGACTGGGAGACCCGAAAAATGGTCGGCAGCACGGAATTCCCTCCGGCACCGACCACGTAATAGCGAAATCGCGCCCCTGCCAAGGCTTGCAGGGTTTCAGTGTTCCAGGTCTCTCCTGGAGGATGAAACCCCGACGCCCAGGTCCCTCCCAACCGCCAGAACGTCCAGCGGGCGGACTGCAATCGGACCAGTTGGGAAACCGCTGCCGCTTGGCCGAACGGCGCGTGTGTGTTGCCATGCACTGCGATTTCTCCGGTACGTTTCAGGCTGCGCAAAAGGTCTCGGCTGGTTCTGGCTGTGTCCGACACGCAGAAGAATGTTCCCTTCGTGTGGTTCTTCAGGAGAGCGTCGGCGGCGTAAGATGCGTTGTGGTAGTCTTCTTCCACATCCAAGGCGAGAAGGGCCGCGCCAGAATAGGGCGACGGCCACGGATCTATGGCGCACAAAACACGTCGCCCCGCCCAGGCCAAGCCGTTGGTCAGGACCAGATCAAGGGTAGCCTTGTCGTTTCCCTCCGCCACGGCGGAATTCTCCTGAAAGCCGTACCAAACCACCCGGCCGCGATCGATTTGGGAGTGAAGTACGCATCCCTGAAGACTGGCGGGTTGAGCTGAATCCACCGGGAAGAGACGCCCGTCGCACCAGTAACCATCGACGTTCAGGGCGGTGGCTTCCATTCGCTCGGGTGAGGCGACCTGAACGCGCAAACCAGCCGGCGCAGCGGCGAAGGCAACGAACCACGGGGCTGGCCGATCAGTGAACCGGAAGGAATCGGCGCCGGTCAATTCAGTCAGGAAATCTAAGCCCTTCCAATCCCCGTTTTCGTCGCGCGCTCTCGTGGCCCAGGTGCAGATCACGCCCCCGCCGTCTTTGAGAAAGGCCCTGATATTCTTCTTTTCCTTCTCGCTCAGGCACACTGCGGAAGGCAGTATGAGCACCCGGTAGCCCTTCAAATCGGTCTCAAGCTGAGAGTCGGATGTGAGATCGCAGGACAAGCCGAGGCTCTGAATGAGTTTCCGCCAATACTGCGCGTGTGTTTCGTAGCGTGGGGCATTCGCCAGAAACTTGGTGGTGTATCCGCTCAGCAGGACTGCCACGCGGAAATTGGAATCGACCGGGGCGTAGGCGGCTGGCGCTTCTGGCTCAGCCTCGACGGAAATCCTGCCAAGCCAGCACATTCGATAAGTGAGGTAGAGGGCCGCCGCCGCTGCAAGGAAGAGGAGAGCCGCTCCAACCAACTTCCAGCGGGTTAGCTTCGTCTTCGGCATACGATCGTTGGTGTCGTCTCGCACACTCGCTGCCCGGCGCACCTGACTGTGGCTCAACGTTTGCGTGCCTGGCAATCCGGTGACTTTGAGGCCAGCGCGGATTGCGATATATTACTACCGGCCTATCGGTCAACCCAAGGTTTCGCAGCCGAACTCCCAAGACCCGAACGCGATGAGTCTGCTTGACCGGTTGAAGCGCTGGGCACCTCTTCTCTCCTTCCAGATTGGCCTGGGGGAAAGCAACCAGGTTTGTGCGAAGATTGCTCCCGAGGGGCTCGGCATTGGCCAGCTTGAAATAGTGCGATTCTGGGCCTTTGCGACGGCGCGGATTCTCTACGATATATGGTACGCAAACACCCCACGGGCTTTCCTCGCTCTAAACCTGCTGGGCATGACCCTCGAACGCGATCTGGATCCTGCCACGGACTGCCTTCGGCGAGCCCAACTAAGCCAGTTCCGCTACGTCCCCGAATTGCTGGTCCCCAGCGAGCAAATTGTGGGAGAGTACCTGGGGCGCAACGACGCCGAACGAACGATTCGGTTCCGGATCGCGCCTGCTTTTGAAGAAAACATGCCTACGCCCCTCGCGATGGTTTCGGCCGTCGTGCTTCTCCAGCACGTCCTGGGTGAAGTCCACACCGACATCCATGCCGTGCAGGCGCTGTCCCAAACGGGGCGGAACCTCATCACCCAATTCGGCGCGGACGAGTGGGCAGGGACCGCATCCCGAGAGAAACTCCCGCAAGCCGCATTCAACCAAGCACTCAGCTCTGTCAAATTATGATCGGCCAATGGGCACCTTGCGCGTGTCTTCCTTTGCCCAGCCCTTTCTATGGTTGGTTGCGCCCTCGTCTCGTCACGGTCGCGTTGCCCCATCTTTTCACAATCAGCGCCACGTTATAGAGCGGAGACGCCTTACTTGCATCCCACCTGATGGTGAGAGCTGTATCTCGGGTGACGTCCTTCCGTGATCGCCTCTAGCCGTGAGCGCGTCCAACCTCCCGCGCGCAAGCGGCTGCGAGGAGGCTAATGCAGGGAAAGCGAACGATACCGCCAAGACAGGTTGCGTTTTTCTGTTCATGGCACTCCTTACCGCGGATGGAGAAAGCGGCCGCGGGATATGGAGTCTTATCGCAAGTGTGTCATCAGCACTTGTGAGACCAACAAGTGTCCCTTGGGAAACTATGGCGCGCTGCCGTGTTCATCCAATGGTTAATAGGAGAACTAGCCTCGGTCGTTTTTGCACCGACGGGCAATTGTCGTTCGCGCACATTCCCTCGTGGTCTTATCGTGGCAGCGCCTTCAGGAACGTGGTGACGGCCTGAAAAAAGGACTGGGGCTGCTCGATCCACGGGAAGTGGCCGCACTTTTCGATGAACTTTAAGGAGGCCTGCGGCAGACTCTCCCGGACCTCGTATGCTGTGGACTCGCCAATTGGATCTTGGCGTCCGGCGACGATCAAGACAGGAAGGGCAAGGTTCTTAAGGCCGGAGCGAAGATCGTATTTCCTCGCGGCCAAATCCGCCATAATCAGGTTGTGGACTTGGGCGGAGAAGGCCTGTGGCGACATTCCCGCTATCATTAGCAGGGCAATCTTGCGGTCGAAGACATACGAAGGTGCCCGCGCTCGGAACTGCTCGTACATCGCCCGTTGCGGGTCGGCTGCCTGCCTCTTCGGCTCCGACCAGTAATTAGAGAGCTCGCGCTCTTCCAGAGACAATCGCGCCAGCTGATTATCCTCAAAGTATTTCGTGAACTCGAGGGTCGGGCCGCCGGAATCCGCAAGCACAAGCGCCTCGATTCTCTCCGCGCGGCGCGTGGCGTAAGCCATGGCAAGCATGCCACCCCAGGAGTGGCCCAGCACTACCCACCTGTCGATTTGCAGATGTGCGCGTAGCGTCTCGAGATCCTGCACAAAGGCGTCGAGGTTGATGGTGGTCGCATCTGCTTTGTCAGCTTCTGATCTACCTGTTCCGCGCTGGTCGAGAAGGACACATCGATAGCCCTCGCCTATTCCGGCTACGATCGGCCTCAGGTACTCACTACGCAGGCCGGGCCCGCCAGCGAGCAGCAGGAGAGGTTTCCCCTCGCCGAACACCGTGTAGTGGAGGACAGCCCCCGGAACCTGGAGTTCCCCCTCCGTCGGCGCAACAGTTGCGATACGTCCAAAACCGGCATTGTCGCCATCCGTAAGCTTCTCGGCGACCGCATTCGTCCCACTCGGCTTTGCTTGCGCCGAGGCCGCGACGAAGGCCAACACTATAAGCGCCCTAGCCAGCGCCTGCATGAACGGCCTATTCATCATGACCCTTCTCCTTCGTCTCTAGCCTTGAAGTTGCGAACCAGAGTTCTCGACTCCAACTCTGCCTTTCGGAAAACCGTCTCCCAGCGATTCTCTGGCTTCAAGCCCAGAGAGCCTTGGCCCGCTTACTGCTTCTTCAAAAAGATCGGCTGTGTCCAGGCGAAGGTTCCGTTCGACTCTTCCACCCGCGCCCGGACGTAGAGTTCGTCGCCTTTAAATCGGTAGGACGGCTTCAAGGACTCATCACGCTTCAGCACCACACCATCCCGGCCGATGAAACAAGTGCGAAAGCGTGTCTCGCGGTACGGTGTATCCGGCTTTAATTGCAGTCTTATCTCGCCGTCTGTCACCTCATAGTCTTCCAACTGGACACCGATGGATGCATAGAAGTCGCCGCGTTCAATCGCGGCTACCAGTGCGGTGGGGGTCAGTTCGGGCGCCCTGACGACGATCCATCCGCGCCCCGGGTGGGAACGCGCCGCAGTGAATTCACCCGCGAAATCGTGCGTGTCATCACTGGCCACACCGTAGAGCACTCGGCCGGCGGATAACACCTTGTCCCAGATCTCTTCTGTGGAAGGCGAACCGGAGCCGCCCCAATTGTGTACGCCAGGACTTGCGTTGAACAGCTCGAAGTGCATCACTTCGGCGCCCGCAAGCGGCTCAGCGGCAAGGGCCCACTCATAGTTGGGATGGTTCACAATGGCCAAACCGCCCGCCTCGCGGATGGCGCGAGCATTCTGGTTGATCATGTCAACTACGCTCCCGCCCCCCTGAGGGCCGACGGATTTGGTGACGTTGATTCCGGTCAAGTGGATCTTGTCCGTCACTTCCGCGCCCGCGAGCACGAGAAACTTACCCGGAGCACCATAGACGGAGTTCAGTCCTTCAACAGGCGTGCGGTAGTCATGGTCGGTCAGAACGACGAACTGATAGCCGTGTTCCAGGTACCAGCGCACCGCCACGTCCGGCGCCACGTCACCGTCAGAGTTCACCGAATGCGTGTGCGGATTACCACGATACCAAGCGCCTCGAGCCACGGCCGCGCAGGCAAACATGAAAAGTACCATCAGCAGGCGGACGGTTCGTTGAGTCACGGCGGTCTTCATTGGGATTTATCCACCTCTATTGGGATTGCGGTTCATGGGCTTTGCGCTGCGTATAACGGGTTTGATGGAGAAATGCAAGGGCTTTCCCGGAAGTTGGAGAAGGATGGTCGCAACAATCGCACTCTTACACCGTCACGGGGACCTTTCTAGGGACCAGCCCGCGGCAAGCAGGGCCATTGCTGTGTTTTGGTGGTAACGATCAAGCGGTTGCCGACGGGTAGACGAACCCAGCGGTGCTGCCTTTTCGCTGCGGCAGCTCGGGCCATCCTTCTCCATTGGATGAAGTCAGCGCGGTGCCCTGTCCGCCAAAGCAATCCAACACGATTCTGAGTATACCGGGACGCAGCTAAACAGCCTCCATGGTGGAAGGAGGCTTGGGGGCGATGTTGTAGGTGACGCTCACGACCTCGGGCACCTCGGCGAGGATTCTGCGGCTGAGAGCTTCCAGAGTGTCCCAGGGCAATCGCAGGGGGTGGGCCGTGCGCGCGTCGGTGCTTTCCCAACAACGAATTTCTACCTGGCAGCCAAACTGCCGGCGGCCGTCGCGCATGCCAGTCACACGGTCTTCATGCAGGATGGCCATGCACTGGAATGCTCCGCTGGAGGAAAGAGCAGCTTCGGTGATGGCGGTCGCCTGTCGAACTAATGCCAACCGCTCTGCTGTACCTTCCCCAATGACCCGCGCGGCGAGACCCGGACCTGGGAAGGGCATCCGGGCATAAATCGAGGTCGGCAGGCCCAGTGCCGGGGCCACTCTCCTGACGCCGTCCTTGCGAAGCTGAATCAAGGGTTCGATGATCTGGTAGCCGAACGCTTCTTGCGGATTGATGCCCAACTGTTCGAAAACATTATGCTGCCTTTTGATCCCGGCCACGGTCTCATCCACGTCGGTCAGTATGGTTCCTTGCAGGAGGAACTTGGCTCCGCTCTGCCGCACCAGGCGGCCGAAGACCTGCTTGTAGAAGGTCTGGGCGACCGCCTCGCGCTTTTCTTCCGGATCGGTAATGCCCTTGAGCGCTCGCAGGAACTCCTCCCGCGCGTCGATCAATTCCACATGTACACCCAGGCTGGCAAACGTGGAGACAACCTGCTGGGGCTCATCCTCCCTCATCAGCGCGCTGTCGATGAAGTAAGTCTTCAGCCTGTCACCCAGCGCCTTATGGCCGAGCATCGTCACGGCGGACGAATCCACTCCGCCTGACAGGGCGTTGATGGCGAGCCCATCTCCGACGACGGCGCGAATCTTCTCCATCTGCTCGGCGATGAACCGCTGCGGATCCAAACTGCCGACCGGTATTTCGGTGATTGTCATGCTAACCTCAGAAAAGTTGATTCTGTACTGGAAGTTCGCCCACTAACATATTTGGGGCGGCTATCATAACACGTAGATTCTTCTTGAAACATGCAATCGCCTTGGCACGGAGCGTCTGGTGACGCTGAAAGCCACGGGCCTAGCCAAGTAGAATGCAGCCCTTGGCCGTTGCGCGTGGCTATCAAAGCGAGTGGCGTGCCGTTCGCCTTCCAACGTCGCGACTTTTCAGCAGCCTCGAAGAGCTGTCCTGCCGTGCAGATCACAAAGCGGACCCTGCGCTACCTGCCATCACAGGGCGCGCGTCAAGACTTCCCGTAGCTCATCCGGCGTGAGCACGATTGGGTTGGGCTTCATACTGCTCGCTTTTGAGGCCTTCTCGACGAGGGCCGGCACGTCCCGTTCGTGAATTCCATACGAACTCAGCAGCGGAATCTTCAACTCCTGGCAGATCTGGCGCACCCACTCCACGCCCTCTTCGGCCGTGGCGTTCGGGTTGCCCGTGAGGACACGCGCGATTTCGTCGTAGCGGCGTAGCGGCTCGCTTTCCGGGCCGCGGCCACGCAGAGCTCGGATGTTGGCCCCCATCCCGTGCGGCAGCAGTGCTGCGCAGACAGCCCCATGCGGGGCAGGAAACATGCCTCCGATAGGTGCGGCAAATCCGTGCACTACGCCCAGGCCGGCATTGGCCAGGGCCAATCCACCAAATAGGCTTGCCAACGACATATCCGTCCTGGCCTCGACGTCGCGTCCATGGCGGTACGCTCGGCGTAGGGAGCGGCTGACGCGCCGCATGCCCTCCGCGCAGAAGCCGTCGGTCATGGGATTGGCGCGGACGGACACGTACGGCTCGATTAATTGGGTGAGCGCGTCGAGTCCGGTGTGAGCTGTAATCGCCTGCGGCAAGTCGAGCGTCAGCTCGGGATCCACCACCGCGAGGCGCGGCAACATACGCGGGCTCCGCAGGCTGACCTTGACTCGATGCTCGGGTGAAGCCAGAACGGCATTGCGTGTGACTTCGGCGCCGGTACCGGCGGTGGTCGGAACGGCGATGAAAGGCGCGGAAGGAACGCTAAGGGCTTTGCCCTTGCCGATGACCTCCAGGTATTCGATCAGCTCGCCGCTGTTGGTCAAGAGCGCGGCGATGGCCTTGCCGGCGTCGATCGCGCTTCCGCCGCCGAAGCCAATGACCAGATCGCACTGTTCCTGACGAGCGAGCTGCACCCCTTGGCGGATCAAGTCGAGCGTGGGTTCGGCAATGACGGCGAAACTCGAGCACGCGATTCCCGCCGCTTGCAGTTGGGTCATCAGTGGTGCTGATTGTTCCGGCGGGAGCCCGGTGGCAAACAACGCCCGCTCGCCCATCTCCTTGGCTGCCGGAGCGACTTCGCGCACTGTTCCGGCCCCGAAGAGAATGCGCGTCACCGTCGCGAATTCAAAGCGCATGAACGCCTCCTGCGCGCAGCCTGTCATGCTGAGCTTAGCATCTGCGTAGCGAAGCACCTTAGATCCTTCGCCCGCCGCGACGGGCTCGGGATGACAATTCCTTCGCTTCGCTCAGGGTGACAAATGACGCTCACCATCCTTCATCGGCGGGATAGAGATTGGAATACTTCACGCTCGTACGCGGCTCCGCCATCATGGGCGCTACTGTATCCCGCCAGACTTGGTAGTGCGCGGTCTCTTTATGGTAAGCAGGGGCATCGCTCGTGCGGTAGACCTCGACCAGCACGAAACGCGCCGGATCATCCTTCTGCTGAATCACATCGAATCGCGCGACGCCCGGTTCCTGCACACTGTGGCGCGCGTTTTCGATGGTTGCCTCCTTGAAAGCGTCGATGAATTCAGGCTTGACTCGCGCGTGAACATGAACGATTAGCATGGTTCTTCCCCTCGAGACTGAGATCACACGGGAGCGGCCACCACGAAGATCATCGCATATTGGCAGATGATCTCTTGGCGTCTCCGTAGCTGCAGTTTTAGCCCGAGTGAAACATTTGGTCAACAGATTCGGACCTGTTGCTCGCCATCGATCATGTGCATGACGGGCGTGGCGCCCCCGCGGCTCTTCGTTGTTGCGAGGACCGCAGGTTCCTCCGCCACCGAGCCCATTATGTATGCCAAGTTCCGCCAGGGGACAAGAGACCATCAGCGGCAGCGGGCGTTTGCATGCTGGGTGCGGCGAAGCTGGCGCAGCGTCTGTCGTTGATGACATGGAGAGAATCGAACACGAGGATCTCGCGGACGCTCTTCGCCGACGTGGCCACGCTGCCGCGCGGCGCGCGAGACGATAGCGTGGTGCCAGAGCTGAAAGTGTACAAGTCTGGTGAGTATGCCGAAGACGACGTGCTGGCGAAGGATCACGACTCGAACGGTTGGCCGCAGTCGGGCCGTGACGCGGCGCGCCTTCCGCCGGGCTGTGGCCCTCCATATCGCGGGCGATCAGCACCTGGGCAGCACCGTGCAGTACGGCATCGACGACTGGAACGACGCGGCCTGGGCGATCTGTGTTCCGTCGGTCGCCAACATCTGGCCACACCGATGGTTTCCGCCGTATCCGGGCCGCAGTCCGAGGCGCACGAGCCCCAGAAACGCGGGCGAATATCGCGACGGGTTCGGCAACAAGGTCACCGTGCGCGTCGTGTCGAATCCGTTTGTGGTCGGCATCGAACCTACCGCCATCAACGACCGTGCGCCAGGCTACGGCATCGTAACCCTTGACCGCACCACTAGAAAGATCGCCCTCGTGAACTGGCCGCGCTGGGTGGACACTTCACAGCCCGACGCCAAAGCTTCCCCCGGCTGGCCCATCACCATCGATCAGGTTGACAATGGACTGACGGGAGCAAAGTGGATACTCTCCAAGATTGAGACTCCTGGCGTGACCGATCCGGTGTTCCAGGTGATCGACCAGTCGAACAACGAGGTGGTCTATACGCTCCGGAGCAAAGGAAGCTCCTTCGCCTCGCCGGTGTTCAGAGCGGGCACCTACACGGTGAAGGTGAGCGCCCCGGAGAAAGGGTTTGAAAAGGTTTACAGGGATTTGTCCGCGCAGAAAGGGGCGGCCCCGGCTTGATCCATTGCGCCCCGGCCCGCGCTTCCAAGCCGTCCTGCGCCGCATGGACTTTCCGCCGTAGAGCAGTAGGTGGTAAACGGAATGCAGGGAGAACGCTGACTGACGATCACAGGTACGTGCGTCGACGTTTTCGGCGGGGCGGCGTATGCATGCCGATTTCTGGCACGGATGGGGGGCTCCCACTCGTACACATCGCAAATTGCGCAATGTACACGCCACCCGGCGGGCCACTAGGGCGCCAAAAGCCACTCCCGCCTGGTATCTTCAACGACCTCCCGGACAGCCTGCTCCACCTGCTCCCTGCCCCATTGAATGTTGGTGTAGTAGCGCGGATCCTGCTCTTGGCGCAAAGTGTGGTCAGGAGTTGGCGACCGGTCGAACGTGTCTCCATCCACAATTCCATATTCCGTGTTCTTCAGTTTTCCTTCGGCAGGCAGCCGCGCGAGATCCACACAGCCGGGCCAAGTGGCAGCCAGCATGGAACTTTCTTCAGCGGCAGCATGGCCAATGGATCGTACGATCAAGGAACGCGGAAAACCGGGATAGACCCAGACGACGCGTCTACCATTCGGGCTGGCAGCGTTGAGTTCCCTGCACAACCGGTCCAGTACAGCCCGCTGGTTATCAGCCCCATGTCCATTGACGACCAAAACCCGCCGGAATTGCATCCTGCCCAACAGGATGTTCAGGATATCCCGCATTACCTGGGCAAAGACTTCTTCCTGAAAATAGGCACGGGCAATCGAGTGTTTGGGAAAGTCCATTCCTTCGATGAAGTCCTTACGGGAGAATCCAAGCGACTCCAACATGTCGGGGTTCCGCTCCCTTTCGGTGTCGAGGAAGAGCGGCGGATAGTATGGACACCGAAACTCCGCTGCTAACCGGCGGGCAAAAGCATGGGCGAGCAGATTGTCACATCCCATGGCCAGATGCGGACCGTGCCACTCGACAGTAGCAATCGGGAGTATGACCATCCCCGTCCGCTCCCGTGCGGCTACCACCTCATCTGGAAAAAGGTAGGCCATGTTCCAATCCCCATCCTCAATTGGCCGCCGCACTTTCGGGATTTCCACCATCTTCATGACATTCCTCCCTTCGTTTTTGCCGACCGCAACTTAAGTGGCAGGAACAATGCACGCGCTGTTCCCCTCAATTGGGTGACTGTCAAAACAATATACATCAACCTGAGAATTTACCGACGGCAAGGGATAATGAGTTGGGGGCGCTCCATCGCCGCCGCTTGTCGTGACCACGTCGACTGCCCGGTCAGGCTGAGGGAATGCCTACCGAGCGTGACGCTCGCGAGTTCTAGTGCGCGCAGCTCATCGGCAGCGTGTGCGCCGCATGAACCTCCAGTAGTAAGTTGGCGAGCGGCTGAAGTCTGGCGAGGGTCTAGGGGAGAGTGGACGAGAGCTACAGTTTACCGGGTCTTGCTCAATTCACTTGTTTGGGCTGAAACACCACGCTAGGCCGACCAGTCGGAGATGATCACTGCTCCTGAGATGGGCCTTGCCGGAGTGGCCAAGCTGAGAGGGATTACTCAGAATGGGCTAGCGCTCCACGAAGCCGCAGGAGAGCATCTCGCCTCGGGCGTTAAACACAATCCTGAAGAGAAATCCGGGATTTCGATCTTGCGGCCTGCGGAAGCGTAGGTCGCCGTATTCCACGATGTGGTGACCGAGCTCAGTCCGGTAGCGGGCTACGGGAAAGCGCGCGAACCACAGGTAAGTTTGCACTTGCGGCAACGCCTGCGCACGAGACACAAAACCGTTCTCAGCGGTGGGGAAGAATTGAAATTCCGGCGGGCGTGAGTCGAGGAGATTGAGCCACGCTTGATAGACTCCTGCCGAGGTCAGCACCAATCCCGACCAACGAAAGGGGGAAAGAGGCTGCGGGACTGCCTCCACCGACTGGGCGGCGAGCTTCTTCTCCGTGGCGACATGCTCCACCTGCCGCAAAGCCTGAAAGTGCGCAATGGTGCAGACGCCGAGATAAATGGCGAGGACCGCCAGACCCACGCGGCAGAAGGCGGCACGCTCATGGCGGAAACCCCAGCCGCCTATCGCCGGCAGCACAAGGAGACCGACCAGCAGGGCACTGAGCAGGCCCAACCATGGCCAATTGAAGGCTGCGCCCAAGAATGGCGATAAATAGCTGATTACCAGAGCGGTGAAAGCAGTGAGGACCGCCCAAACCAATACCCCGCGCCGGACGGCGCCGCGCGGCTCGCCGTAAACCCAGGCCGTCGCCTGAGGCAAGATAAGAATGGCAGTAAAGGCAAAATCGACGATGAAGAGCAGGTCCCAGACTATCCGATCGCGGTTGAAGGGATAAAAGACCTGCGTTCCCCAGGAGGTGGCCAAGTCAGCGAACATATGCCAGGCTAACCCCAAGAAAGCCAAAAGAAGCAGGCGTGGGTAGTGTCGGCCCTTGCTGAAGCGCCAAAAGGCCAGAGCGAGCAGCGGCGCGAGGATTACCGCACCCAGCAGCGAATGCGTGAAGGCTCGATGCTGGGTGAGATCGCCGAGCGGGTCGTTGGTTACGAGGTCGGTGAAGATATCCGCGTCGGGGAGCGCCGAGGCTAAAGTCACAACCCAGACCCCGTTGGGCCCCCGGTGTTTTTCCGGCAATGCCTTCCCGAGGAGCGCTCCTCCGATGGCTGTGCTTATGGTGTCCATGCGAGGCGGAACCCACCATCCTGTTTAGCGACTGGAATTTCCTCAAGCCAAAAACGCTTCGCCGAAACCATGCTAAGGTGTTGGTAGAGCAAAGACCAACCGAAGCAATATGTCCAGCAGGCGCTTGTTGTCCGAACTCGTGCCTCAGTTCGGACCTAAGCTTCCCAAAACCTCCTGCTCCCCATGAGCTTTCCGCCGCAGGTATACACGGCAGCGACCAAGGAAGCCTCAACTTAGGTGAAGCTGGCGCCCAGGAAATCTACCCCCTTGACTGGGAGGCGCCTTAAGCGACAGCGTGCGCTCCGACCTGCGCTTTCAGAACCTGCTGCTCCGCATGAGCTTTCCGCCGCAAGTATACACGGCAGCGACCAAGGAAGCCTCAACTTAGGTGAAGCTGGCGCTCTTCAGGGCGGCATGCCGGGCTAAAGCCCGGCGCTACGTCCGCTTTTCGGTTTGAACCACTGCGGACCCAAAATGCTGGTCCGCGTCGCACGATGCCCGCTGGCGAATCCTTTTCCAGTCACGCTGCTGGTTGACACCGTCGGCGCGTTGTCCGATAGTTGCCAGCCGGCATCTCGCGGAAGGAGTGATCAGCTTGATTCTCGACCGAGCAGGTTGTGAACGAGTCCATGCCGCGGCTCTTGAAGTCCTGCGCGACGTGGGTGTGCGCGTAGATGACCCGGGGATCGTACGGTTGTTGCAGGAAGCTGGGGCGATGGTGAGCGATGGGAACGTGGTCCACATTCCGGAAAGCCTCGTGCAGTGGGCCCTCGGCCAAGCTCCCCGCACGCTGCGCATCGCGGACCGCAACGGGAATCTCTGGACCCTGGGGCCGCAGGGCGGCACGCTAGTGCTGACTGGCAATGCTCTCTATGTCACCCGTGGCCGTGAACGCGCGGAGTTGAGATCCCCGGACCTGGCAGAGTTGGCGCGAGTCGTGGACGCCTGCACGAACATTCACGGGATGGTCGGTACGAGCATTGCCGACTATCTGCCCACCTGCCGTGATTTCGTCGGTTTCCACATCATGGCGCAGAACACCGGCAAGCATCTTCGGCCCTGCATCTACACTCCGAAGGGCGGCCGTGCGGTAGTGGAGATGGCCCTGGTCCTCCTGGATGGGAGCACCCTGCGCGAGCGTCCCATTGTCAGCACCGGCTTCAGTATTTTGAGTCCGCTCCACTGGACTTCGTTGGCCCTGGGAGTGTTCAAGGAGACGGCGGGGTTCGGCGTGCCGGTGATGATCAATTCCGAACCGCTGGGCGGCGCGACGGCGCCCGTCACGCTTGCCGGATGCCTGGTGATCGGTGATGCCGATACGCTGAGCGGTCTGGTCATCAATCAGTTGCTCGAGCCCGGCCGCCCCTGCTTCTACAACATCGGATTCGCGCACGTCATGGATATGGCTTCCACCATCGCCCTGACCGGCGCGCCCGAGAACGCTCTCCTGCAAGCGGCGGGCGCAGACATGGCCCGCTCTCACGGCCTTCCTTGTGCTTCGTGGATGTCCACCGAGTCGATGTGCATGGACGCGCAGGCGGCGTTCGAAAAAATGATCACCGGTCTGGCGCACGCTGCGGCGGGTGTCAATTTCATCTGGGGTGCGGGCAACCTGGAATCCACCCTGGTAATGTCTCCTGAGGCGCTCGTTGCTGATGATGAGATCGCCGGATACTTTCTCCGCTTCCAGCGCGGGTTCAGCGTAGATGAGGAAAGCGTGGCCCTCGACGTCATCAAGAGTGTCGGCATCTCGGGCGATTTTCTGACTGCGCCGCACACGCTGCGGCACTTCCGCGAGGAGCTCAGCCGCGCGCGGTTGGCCAATCGACAGCGCCGCGCTGACTGGGAAACGAAGGGTGCCCGGACGCTCGAAGAGTTGGTGCAGGAGCGAGTGCACTCTATTCTTGCCGCGGAGCCCAAGAGCTATCTGGACGCGCGTCAGGAGGCAGAACTCAAGCGCATCGAAGAGACCACGATGGCTGGTCTTGCCTAAATGCGGGTGCAGAGAATGGCGGGCTTGAGAGAGTGCGTGAAAGCGTCAGGGCACGACTTCAGTCGTGCCGAGAGCCGGCGGCGTGGTTCCGTCGCACCGGGCGCTGCGGTAGGCTCCGTTTTGTGCTTGACAAATCCAGGCAGTTCTGCTAGGATTGTAGCCTAAGAGATAGGACGAGGCTTCGGCTATAGCCCCGCGTGTTTCTGCCTGCTGCTTGCCTCTTGTCACCCGCCAGGAAGGGGCACAAGCAGTCGGCGGTGGGGAAAGCGCGAAAAAAGATAGTTAAAATGCCAAAACGAAGCCAGTAACTTATTGAAAATAAAGGAAAAGCGTGAAAACAAACCCAAAAACGAACCCATTCTAAGGCCGAACAAACCCATTCTTTTGGCTCGCCAAGCCACAGCGCAGCCTCCACCCGACGTGCCCCTGTGGAACGCAGCTCAGTGCAGCGCTTCAGCCGAAATGAGACAGTCAAGGGAGTTTGATTACGCTATGGCTTCTGCCGCGTTCACCTTTTGACCCCCGCTAAACTGCGCGGTACCGAAAACGAATGAACGATGAGTGAGGAATCCACGAGCGATCTGGACACAACCCCCCAATCAAGACAGGAATGCAGCTGAATCAACAGACAAGTTGGTACGACTACCGGGGCGGGTCGCGCGTGACAAGACATTGAAGCTCGTACGATCAGTTGAGGAATATATGCCTGGCCATACACTATGAGCTCTGACGATTCGTCCAAGCCATCTGAAAGAAGCGCAGCCAGTTTCCGTGCATGACGGCTTCAACATCCGCTTCTTTGTATCCCCTTTTGCGCAGGAGGCCGGGGATCTTCTGGAGATCAGCAATCGTGTCCAGGTCGCGGGGGCATTGTTCTGTTCCAAAGCCCCCCATCGAGATCGCTTCCAACAGCAGAGTGACGCGCATTGCCAGCCAATTGACAGACATGATCGATGTGATCAACCATTGTTTCAAGGCTCACGAGCGTGTTCGGGGTCTCGCCTGGAACATAGCCCGGGTAAAGCATCCAGGCATCAAGACACGCACCAATGACGGAGTCCCGCTGAATCAGATAGCGGATTTGATCATCTGCCAGTTGACGGTCGCCAGGAACCAGCGAGCGACAGTTGTGGTGACTGGCAAGAACGGGCCCGCGGAATATCTCCACGGCCTGCCAGAAACCCGCATCCGCCAGATGAGTGACGTCCAGAACCATACCCACCTCATCCAGGGCCTTTAGTAGGTCGCGTCCCTTGGCCGTGACCCCTCCGGAGGATCCTGTGCCATGAGCGTATGCATTCACCCCATAGTGGACGAGGCCAACAACTCTCAGTCCGTCGTTCCACCACTCAACAACCTGGCTTGGAGATATGATGGGATCGGCCCCTTCCATACTCAGAATGAATCCCAGCGGAGTGGAACTTCCCTTACTGGTCTTCCAGTCCTGAAGGTGAGTTTCCAGCGGCTGCCAGTCCTTCAGCATCCGGAGTTGGCCTTCAGATTCCATAATACGGTAGTAGGCGAGTTGGCCGCGGGCCATCGCACAAGCGATTGCCTGGTTTCGGTAATCCAGCAGATACTCACCCAGACCACTGGCGCGAGCCAGTACAGTAGCAAGACAAACGGCGACCTTCCCTCTGCGCATCTCGGGGAAAGCCACAGTGTTCTTCCCTCGATGCTGTTCCTTCATGCCGGCTTCTTGGCTCCGGATCTCAGGAACAGTCAAGGTGAGATCGCGATTCCAGTTCAATGCATTCCAGGCTAGATCCAGGTGTGAGTCAATGATGATCATTACTTCTCCCTTGGATTCACTAAGACCCTGTCGCTGTGCGTAAGGCTTTGGCTCGTTCATGATCCTCTAGACCATGAGAAGATCTCGTTACTTCCGATAGTCTCTGTATCTGGGCGGAAATCTAAGTAGCACGATTTTCACGGAGAGGCTACCGATTCCTTTTGTTCAGAAGTGCAGAATAGAGGCAGATGGAAGGGACCTGACCCCCGAGAACCGATCTGGGTCTAGTGTTAGGCTTGGAGCCCTTCTGAAGGAGGTCAGTATGCCAAACGAGAATCACCTGGTCGGACAGATCAGCCACTCGGCCCGTCGGCGGTACACCCTGGTGCGGGTCTGTGGGGTGGCGGGTCTGGTTCGATCCACTGGATGGCATCAGCCCGTTCTCGGGAATGATGAGGAGGCCCTGCCGGCGGCCATGGTGGGCTCGGCCGGCCGGTTTGGCCGCTATCGCCCTCGCCGGGTTACCGCCGTGCGGCGGCGAGCTCGTCAATCACGGGAGGGCGGAGCAGATGTGAAAGCGCGAAGGGTTGAAAGTCCCGGGGGGATTAGCCGCCCCGCAGCCGATGCCCATAATGCCTACGGAGCGTTTGCCGAGCATCGCCAGCAAAGAGCAGAAGTTGGCGGGACGCAAATCGTGCGGACCCGGATGTGACGGTAGGATTATCAATAAACCCGATCACCGGGCTTACGAAAGCACAGGAGCAAAGGCGAGGGACAGGATCTGCGGCCTCATCGCTTGGGAATACAACTGGATCCCAGGGAATGTTCCATCGCCGCGCTCATCACGCAGCCAATGCTGCAGAACATCGGATCGTCAAAACCGGAACCCAGCTATTTGCAGGGTTTGCCCAAGTTGGCTGATCAATCCGGATTCATCCTTGTCTTTGATGAGGTGAAGACCGGATTTCGACATGGGATCGGCGGCTATGCCAAGATCGCAGGAGTCATGCCCGACCTTGCCGTCTTCGCAAAAGCACTGGCTAATGGAACCCACTGCAATACTCGGCGGCAAAAGGAACTGATGCGGTGGTTCGTCCATCCCGACCTATTGAAGCGCGTGCTGCTGGCCGGCACCTACAATGCGCATCCCGTGCCCACTGCTGCTGCCATCGCCACTATTGAGCCGCTTCTCACTAATGGTGGTGAACTGAATCGGGACGTTGCGATGCTGGGAGAACAGATGTAGAACCGCCCAGGAGAAATCAAAAGCGACTTGGGTCAAAAGCTGCGGTCGCTCGTCATGGCTCCGCCTTCTGCACCTATTTCATGGACCACTGTCCCGTAGACTGGCACGATTTGGCCACGAAGCATGATTTTGGTCTAGATGAAAGAATGTGCAGAGAACTCATCGACGGTGGGATTTATTTCTTCCCCCTGGCATCCAAGCAGTGCTCGATTTCCTTTGTCCATAGCCAAGCGGACATCGAGGTCACCCTACGGCGAATGGAAGAAATGCTGAGTTCAATCTCAAGATGAGGTGGACTCTTTGCGATCCTGGCTTTTTCTGTTCAGCTGCAATTTGATGTGGGCTCTGCAGTTTACCTGTATCAAACTGGTTCAGGATCAGGTCGGCTCGCTGTTCACAGTTTGGGGTCCCATGACTTTGGCCACATTGATGCTGTACCCCCTCATTAGGTCAGAGAAGCAGAAGGACCACAAGAAAGCAGAGAGAAGCAAGAAGGATGTGCTGGTTTTCTTCCTCCTGGCGTTGCTGGGGGTTTTGCCCGGGCAAGTCTTCATAACCTGGGGGACTCGCATGTCCCTGGCCAGTAATGCTGCTTTGCTGATGCTCACGCTGCCGATCTCCACAGCGCTTCTGGCTTTTGTCTTCCTGGGGGAAAGAATGACATGGGTGAGGTGGGTCAGTTTCGGGGTGGCAATTACAGGCGTAATCCTGTGTTCAGATATCGACTTTAGGAGTCTCGATCTGGGCGCCGGATATCTAGCTGGAAACACACTCATGTTCTTCGGCACGCTCGGGAGCGCTTTTTATAACTCCTACGGCAAAAAGATGTTGCAGCGTTACTCGCCGATGGAGATGCTCTTTTTCACATACGCGGCCATGTTCGTGATCATGACTCCCTTGGTAGTGATCAAAGAGGGCCAAGTGTTCACTCATATTCCAGGCTTTACACTCCAGACCTGGACCGGGCTTATCCTGCTCACGTGTTTTCATAACTATCTGTCGATGGTGCTATTTCTCAAGGCACTCAAGCAACTGGATGCGATCCAAGCGGCCCTTTCAAACTACCTGATCGCCTTCCTCGGTGTGCCCATCGCTGCGATTTGGTTGGGAGAGAAACTAACCTTGCTAGCTATCTTTGGCGGAATTATGATTCTGGGCAGTACATTGCTCATTACATTGTGGGAGGATAAGCGCGGGCCGGGGGCTCTGAAGGCCTAGGCAAGCACCGCAGTCCCGCACGCAGAGGAAATGATGCCCGCCACGGATGAGGGATCATTACGAGCTGCCATCACCCTGAGGGGGGTTGTTCTTGGCACTGCTCCTACTGCTGCGTTTCCTTTCTACTATTGCGGCGAGGGGGCAGGCACCGAGATCCCATTGGGTTGCGAAACCTTGCTAGGCTCCCTTGGTGATCGAGTGGATGATTCTGTACTGGATGCATAAGAGAAAGATCTTCATCACGCCATGAGAACGGAGGAGCAGAGAAATGTCGAAAATTGAGATCAAAGATCCGAATAAGGTTGTTTCTACTGGCGCTTATTCCGCCGGCATCTTGATCGATGGATGGCTCTACATCAGTGGCCAGGGGCCATTGGATTTGAGAACGGGAGAGGTCATTGCGAGTACGATTGAAGAGCAAACGCGTTTGACACTCACTCATATTGGAAAGATTCTCCAGGCTGCCGGCTGCACGTTTGACGACGTGGTGAAGTGCACCTGCCATCTGGCGGGTATTAGGGACTTTGACCGATTCAACGAAGTCTATGCCGGATTCTTCCCGGGAATTCGTCCAGCGCGCACGACGGTACTGTCGGTCCTCTGGGGCGGAATCAAAGTCGAGATCGATGCCATAGCCCGCGTGAAAGGGAAACGAAATGAGATCTCATGACTCTGACAACAAAAGAAGAGTCGTGTCGCGAAGCAACGCGCCCACAACCCGAGGCCCGGGCGATATCCCGGTCGGCGTGGTTGGGATGGGTTTGATGGGAACGAGCATCGCCGCCTGTCTCCTGATTGCCGGCCACCCTGTGGCAGCAGTGGAAATGGATGCCTCCCGACGCCGAAGTGCCAGGAATCGACTGCTGGCCCTCCTCAAAGGTTCAAAGAAAGAGGCCCTGTTGAAGGCCGACCCGTTAAGTGTCAGCAAACGATTCGTCGTTAGTGACGACTATTCTGTTTTGAGAAAGAGTCAGGTTGTTATCGAATCGATCATCGAGAACATCCAGGCCAAGAGGCGGGTCATTCGACGGGTCGAGGAGGTCGTTTCTCCTCAGGCGATTATTGGCAGCAACACGTCGGCCATCCCTGTCAGTCATCTGCAGGAGGGCGCGGTTCACCCCGAACGCATCCTGGGTATCCATTGGGGTGAGCCCGCGCACGTGCTTCGTTTCATGGAAATCATCTGCGGAAAGCGGACAGATCCCAAGAATGCCGAGTGGGTTGGGGCACTCGCCTTCCAATGGGGCAAAGAACCGTCGATTCTACGGCGCGATATCCGCGGCTTCATCACCAACCGGTGCATGTATGCGCTGATGCGGGAGGCGTTCCATCTGGTGGACGAGGGTTACGCAACCATCGAGGACGTAGACCGCTCGCTGCGCAACGACCTCGGCTATTGGATCACATTCGCAGGCCCCTTCCGCTACATGGACCTGACAGGTATTCCCGCGTATGAAGCTGTCATGCGGGACCTGTTCCCCGAGCTGAGCTGCCGTAGGAAGGTGCCTGCCCTCATGAGAAAGGTGGTTCAATCAGGAGGGCGTGGCGTATCGAACGGCAGAGGTTTCTACCGTTACACACCCACGCAGGCCAAGAGGTGGCAAAAGCTCTTCCTGAGATTCAGCTATGAGATCCGTGCGCTGGCTCAGAAGTACTCCGAGGCCTGGAGGGATTCGAAGCCCCGACCCAGGGTTTAGGAAACCCAGCGTCCGTATTGAAGCGTTGTGAAAACCCCCCACTCTACTATGGCCCTCAATGAGTCACAAATTCTGGGAGTCTGGGCAATGTACTGGATCTGATCCAATTTAAACAGAAATCCACTACAGATTTACTGCAGTCACCTCTTGCGGTTGTTTCCCAAAGAGCTACCGCAAGGTCTTGGCAGCCTTCCCTCGCTGACGAGTTGCTTTCCGGCTGCCGACCGCCAGCGATATCCGACTTCTCAGGAGGGGGTGGGTCAAGCTTAGACCAGTTCCCGCTTCGCTGCACTGACGATTTCATCCAACGACCGTTCCAGCTCTGCTGAAATGGGTTCCGGATTGTGGGTGCGCAATATGTGTTCTTTCCGCTGGCGGCAGCGATCCTCCATGCTCAAGGTGCCGCTTTCCCACCAATCCTGGTAATATCGCCTGTCCAGTAAGGCCGGGACCCAGAGTTCCTGGCGGAAGTGCTCGACCGTGTGATCCCGATCGAGAAACGTCTTTCCTCCCTTTGCCACTGCTGCGATTTCCGCAAGGCCCAGAGTATCGTTACTGAACTCGATTTCGCGCATCACGCTCTCGACATAGGAAATGACCTCATGCTGCAGCACCAGCATATCCAGCGATGTGGCCTGATCCACCCCACAGATCCCCATGTGTCCAAAGATATCAGCGCCCGCAGCGGCAGCCAAAACTAATGTGGAGCCTGTTTCCAGTCCTGCCTGGGCGTCGGGGCGCTTGGAATCGGTCAATCCAACATTCACATAAACAGGGAAGCCATAGTGTTTGCCCATCTGGGTCATCGCCACCCCCAAAATGGCTTGTTCGGGCCCGCAGAAAATCATCTGCGTAGTGCCCATGTCGAAGGCATGACAGATGCCGCCGTAACACACTGGCATCCCAGGCCGCACTAACTGAGTGACGCAAACTCCGGCGAGGATTTCTGCGTTCTCCTGGGCAATCGTGCCGGCGATCGTCGCCGGGGCCGACAGGCCCATTTGCGCCATCGGCCCAACGGGGGTCGGGAGATTCAGTCGCGCTGTTTCGAACAATACATCAATGCCCTCGAAGGGGAAGCGCAAAGGGCTGATGGGCTCGAGGAATGGATAGCAAACTGGAAACTGCGCTGCCCTGTCCTCGTCGCCGCGAAGGGCAATCATCATCTCCACCAAATACCTAGCCGCGCGCCGATTGTTAAACCAGAAGTGCAGTGGCTTCGCCGTGTTCCTAATCAGGGTGGCCATCACTTCCACAGATCGATACGATCCCGGAAGTTCGTGCGGATCCGCCATCGCGCCCACGATGTCTATGTGCTTTAACCCGTCGCAGAAGCGCGCGGCGGTGGCCACATCCGCGAGGGTTGCATAGCGGCGTTGCTCTCCGATGTTGTCTACCCAGAAGGCCTCCCCGCCGATGCTGTTGTAATTACGCTTCCCCTGGCCGAAGGACGCCTGGCGCGCGAGGTCTCGTCCGTAGATTGTGAATCGCTTGCCCGCTTGCTGGAGGGACCGGGCCACGAGGTCGGCAGGGAGCCTGACCCGTTTCGTCTTGAAATCCACTTGCGCCCCGAAATCCGCGAATCGGCTCAACATTTCCGGATGCGGAACCTCGACGCCCACGCGTTCAAGGATCGTCAAAGACGCCTCATGAATCCAGCGGATCTGATCTTGCGTCAGGACGCTACTGAACATTCTCTACCTCCAAGTACCAATTGTGTCTCGAAGCACAGAGTAAGTATTCACGGAATTGCCTTCAGGTTCTCGTGATCTGGTGAGGCGAGTTCGTTGGGTGCAACTGGGTGGCGTGGTCGGGGTTGGTGAAAACTGCGTAAAGACCGCGGCTCTGCCGCCTGCTGTGCGGAAAGGCTTAGCCTTTCCGTCCAGCAGGCTGAGAGAAATCATAATGTTATTAGCCCCGCTGTTCCTGCTCGAGTTTTCACGGACTCTGTCTGCTCGATTCTTCAGTCAAAAGAGCCGTCTACTTCGCCGCGGCAACGCGAATGAGCTTAGTTTGCGCCTGCTCCAGAGTCACCGTGTACTCGTTCCCGGAGACCGGCCGGGCAGACTCGTCGTGCCAAAGCTCCTTTAGTTCAAGCGGCTTCGCCAGCCCCCATGCGCCCGGGAAAACCAGCGTCACCCGTCTGGTGAAATCGGCGTCGTGCCGCAGACCCTCCTCCAGGTTTCCCACCAGCACGCGGTAAGAACCATCGCGCAGTCTCCAGTAGCCCATGTTTACCGCCTGGCCGACTTCGACCTCCCTCACATGCGGGCAGGTGGAATTCTTCAAGAAGTCGTTCAGCACGCGAGCGACAATCACGTAGGCGTACGAGCTGGCAATAAAGTCGGCGAATGGCTTGTCCTGCCACGGAAAGTCCGGAATCAGTTCTGCCGGATCCCAAAGCATGAGTCTCTTGCCTCCCGCCCTGTTTACCACCAGCGCCGGACTTCCCTCCACCTCATACAGCACCTGGGCCTCGCCGGAGACACGGTTCCTGGTCAGGTAGTGCAGAATCGGGACTTCCCGCGGGATGCCCCGAGTGAATTCACTCTCCGATGAGATAGACGCCTTCTTCACAAGCACAGCGGCTTTCGCGTCGTCCGACTGAATGCCGGCTGCGCGTACGATCGCCGTGCTCACGCCGCCCGCAGGGCTCGCGAAAATCGACACCGGTTGTCCTATCTCGATGAGCGCGAGAACCGCTTTCTCTTCCTCCGCTTTCAGGTGCACCGGAGTCTGCAGAATGAAGAGGTTGCTCTTCACCCGGGACAGCCATTCGCTTCGAGTCACTGAGAACACCGGCACGGGCCACTTCATCACCGTTCCGGCCTGCTCGTCGATCCATTCTTTGATCGACCGGTCCGGCGCGTTGTGCGACTGCCACTCCATCGCGCTGCGGCAGTAGACGAGCGTCGCGCCGGGCACCTCCCCAGTCTGCCTGGCGTCCAGCGTGGCGGCGGTGATCTCCCGCCTGAGAAAATCCACTCCGTCCTTCGGGATCAGGTTCTTGCCACGGTTGGCCCATGAGATGTAGGAGCCTGCCGGAAGTCTCAGGCCGCGCGGCGTTTTCACTGCCGCGTGCAGATAGGCCCAGATGCCCCACTTCAGCCGCTCCGGCGAGTTGTGCAGGATGTCGAATTCCTCCCAGGCGTCAGCAACCTCGGTCAGGACGTAGTGGCGGACCTTCGTCTCTGCCAGCATGGCCGCGTGCATCAGGACGTTGGTCATCTGGTGCGTCCAACCGAGCCACGACACGTTCCAGAAGCGCACGTGACGCACGCCCACCTCGGCGTACGCCCCCGACCAGGTCTGGTCGAGGTAGGCGTCCATGTAGCCTTCCTTGGCCAGCGCCTCCAAGTCGAGGCACTCCACGCGCCAGTCGGCCACCGCGCTGGCGGCGCTGGACTGCCCGATCACGATCGCGTTCGGATTGGAAAGCTTCGTCGTGCGAATGAGTGTCGCGGTGGCCCTGTGCCATTCTTCGATCTTCCTGGGATCCGCCGGCGCGGTCCATCCGTATGGACCGGCTTTCTGGTATGCCTCTGGCTGGAAGAAGGAGTCCTTCAGCAGGATGGCGTCGAGACCAGCCGCGTTGGAGAGACTGCCCCACTGCTTGCCGAAGAACTCCACCACCGGCGTGCCCGCGGGGATCCCGTTCGGATACGCACCATAGCGAGCAGCGTCGTTGTCCAAGATTGCGAGGTGGTTGAACACCCGGCCGTTCACGCGGACCTGGAAGTACGAGTTGGGGTGCCGACGGGAGAATTCGATAGGATCGCTGCTGTAGTGGCTGTCCCAGCCCGTGACGTAGGAACCGACCTTGAAATCCGCAATCCCGTACTTCTCCCGGGCCAGCGTTCGCAAAGAATCAGTGAGGTTTTTGAGGTCCCTGTAGGTCCATGGCTGATAAGACGCCCAGGCGGTGCGGTCCGCCTTGGCCAGCCGCTGCTCCTTCCACTTTCGGATTCTCTCTTCCGTCGTGCCGGTCAATTGCCCGTCGCACTCGATCATGGGCCACGGCTTCATGTTCTTAGGCAGGTTAATCGGCTCGTCGAGGTCGCCGTGCCAGTCGAGGATGTAACCCGCCGAGAGACCGATGCTCATGATGAGCCCCTTCCAGCCGGTCACTCCTTCGTACAGCGGCGCGTACCGCTCCCAGAAAGCCTGAACCGATTCTGGAATGTGGTCGCGGTCAAACCAGTACAGATCGATCTCGAGCCACCTGTCCGCGGGGATCGCAAGAGCCTTTCTCTCCGCTGCGGCTGCCGAGCCACAAGCTAAGAACGCACCGGTTAGGAGAGTTGCCAGAAGCCTGCGGATTCCGGCGAGAGCAAGCCTTTGGGTTGACATGTCACGCCCTATGCTTTCACTTGTGCTTGTCGGTTTCGAGAGTCCAAGTCGGCAGCGCGGGCGCGCCCAGGCCGGCACCGTCCACAAAAAAGCCGCCGATGATGGTCAGGACACCGTCCGCGATCCCGCCGCCGCAGCGGCCGTAGGCGATGTCCGGGCCGCGCACGAACACGCCCTTCTCAATGTCGAAGTATTCGGTGACGACCGTCCGTGTGCGGTTCTCAGCCATGCCACCCACCAGCCACAGCTTCCCGTCCTCCACTACCGAGGCCGAGCACTGAGTGAGGAGGAAAACCCGCTTCTTGACGCGTGGCGCGTGGATCTGCGTCCAGCGATCCAACGCCGGATCATACATGAGTGCTCCGTCCGCCCAGTGGTAGTCGCGGTGGAATCCGTACTCGCGGTAACTGCCCGGTACCGCGTACACCTTCCCTTTGTAAGGGCCGGAAGCGATGTAGCAGCCGGTGATGGGTGCGTCGGCCACTCGCGTGTAGGTGTCCCTCGCCGGATCGTACCGGTAAATGGACCGGTACTCCTCGACCACACCTTCATCCCCGCCGCCCTGCCGGTTGTAGCCAAGAGCAATATAGATGAACTCTCCCACCGCGCGCGGCGAAGCCGTTCATTCGGGGCTCCGGCAGCTTTCGAATGCCCGACCACTTGTCGGCGGCGAGATCGTACACCCAGGCGCCGTCCGTGGACGTCATGCCCTGGCCGGGCTTGTAGCAGCCTCCGCCGAAAAGGTAGATCTTCTCGTTGTGCACCGCGGGCATTCCCCAGGCGGACGCCAGGGGGAGGTCGGCTTTGGTTTCCCACTTGTCGATGATGGGGTCATAAGCCTGATGAGTGGCGCTGGGCTTCTGCCAGTCGTCCGTGTGACAGCCGCCGAGCAGGTGGATCTTCCCCTGCAGCGTGGCGGCGGCATGTCCGTACACGTGATACGGAATATCCGACCGCACCTTCCGGTCTTCCGCATGGGCCGAAGCCACCAGCAGTGCACCTGCCAGCGGCACCCCAACCCGCAGCCAGCCCTGCCTGTTTCTCTCACGCATGCGAAGGATGCTCCTTTCGATCTCAGCCAGTATTTCCGTTTTAGGCTCCTGACTCGCAGGAATCGTACACCCGACTGCCTCCCCTTGGACAGTTCCGGCCCACTATTCAGCCCAGGGTGCTCGCAGCGGTCCCCGAAAGAGCCCGTCCTGCCGCACCCGAGAACCCCAAAACCAAGTGTCGCGGTTCAGCGTAAATGAGACAGTCGCGCGAGATTCGCTAAGCTACAGTTCAATCCGCCCTGTGATTAATGGTTGAGTCGGCCCACATTGTAGTAGAACCGGCGGTGGATCGTTGCCTATTGTTGCTTGTCCCTGCGCGCTCCGGACCTTTCCTGGGCCGCGATCTCGAAGGATCTGCCGGCAAGCCGACAACGCGGCGGGCGCTTCTCAGCTTGCCCAAGATCCCACACACGGTCCTGCACAACTGCCTGACTGTCCCGCTTCGCGTTGACTGGCCTGCGGGCGCGGCCCACTGAGTACCAGGCCTGCCCGAGCTGCTTATACACCCTCAGCCGGTGCCGCGCATGGTAGAATCGCACAAGTCTGCCACCCGAAGGAGGTTCTACCCATGGCGAAGGCTAAACAGCTCACCGTTCCGTGCGAAAACCGGCCGGGAACTCTGGCGCATATCGCAAGAGTCCTTGGCGACGCGAAGGTCAATATCTTGGCCTTTCTCACTGCCACATCAGGAGCCGAGGGGTCCGTGCAGCTTGTCGTGGACAACGTGAACAAAGCCAAGAAGGCTCTAGACGGCGCGGGGCTCTCTTACTCTGAGGCAGATGTTTTGCATGTCGAACTCTCCAATCTGCCCGGAGCGCTCGGAATCTTTACTGGAAAGTTGGCCGCCAAGGAGATCAACATCACTTCCGGCTATGCGACGACTGTGAAAGGGTCGCGGAAGGCAAGTGTGGTACTCGCGGTCTCTGACTTAGACAAGGCGGCGCGCGTTCGGTAGGCAACGAGAAGAGGAGCACGTCTTCCCAAGAGGCGGAAGGCGAACTTGTCGTGGACACAGCGGACCTAGAGCGTTACAAGCAGCTACTACTGGCGAAGCGGCGCGAGTTGTTGGCTGCCAGGAGGACCAGTGAGGTCCTTGCACCGGCAGCGAGGGACCTGCGGGGAGACCTTATCGACCAAGCGACAGCAGAGACCGAAGCAAAGGTTCAAGTCCGTCTGCGACAAACGGAGAGTCATCTGTTGCGAGCGATCGAGGAGGCACTTGCTCGGATCGAGCAGGGCACCTTTGGAATGTGTCAGGCCTGCGGGCATCCCATCGCTTCTGGCCGGTTAAACGCCGTACCCTGGACGCGCCTCTGCCGTGACTGCAAGGAGCAGGAGAAGAAGTGACTCCACTGCGGCCGTAGCCGACGACGATTCGGGTTACAGTTGAGCCGCTTGAGTAGGGCGCGCGTTGACTTGCCCGCGAGCGCCGCCTAAGATGGCCACACAAAGTAGGAACCTTCCCCATGATCGGTAAGACCATTTCCCACTACCGCATCCTGGAGAAGCTTGGGGGCGGTGGGATGGCAGTGGTCTGCAAGGCCGAGGATACCAAGCTTCATCGCCTCGTCGCACTTGAGTTTCTAGGCAAGGAGCTATCAAAGGACTGCGAAGCGCTAGAGCGCTTCCAGCGCGACACCCGCGCAGCCGCCGAGCGCGGCGGTCACGCGCTGCTCGCGCTACCGGAACGAGGCGGACGTATAATGGCCCCGCTCAAGATTCCAAGATGGAAAGCTTACAGAACAATCGTCCGAGGTGAACATGGCGCAGAGAAAACTCAATGCTTTGACTCGTCGGTCGTTCCTTAGCAAGTCGGCAGTAGTTGGAGCGGCCGCGTCCGCATTTACCATCATCAAACCTGAACTGGTTCGCGGCGCCGGCAAGGAGCGGTTGAGAGCCGGCCTGGTCGGCTGCGGCGGACGCGGCACCGAGGCGGCGGTCGACCTGCTCACCGCTGACCCAAACGTCGAACTCGTAGCCATGGGAGATATCTTCGAGGACAAACTCGAGGGCTCCCTGGCAGACATGCGTGATCCCAAGTACTTGATGGATGCGAGCCCGAGGAGCGCGGCCGACTTCACCGGCAAGCCCCTAGCTGAACTGGTCGAGTCGGTGCGCGAGCGGGTCAAGGTCGATGCGGAACATCGCTTCTGCAGCTTTGACGCCTTCCGAAAGGTCATCGCCTCCGACATCGATGTCGTGTTGCTGTGCACGCCACCGGGCCATCGGCCCGAGCACTTCGAGGCCGCGATCAAGGCCCGGAAGCATGTCTTTACCGAAAAACCCATTGCCACCGACCCGGTGGGAACGCGCCGGTTCATGGCCGCGGCCAGAAAGGCCGAGCAGATGAAGTTGACCGTCGTAGCCGGCACACAGCGGCGCTCGCAAAGGGAGGTCATCGAAACCGTCCAGAAGATCCGGGACGGGGCTATCGGTGAGGTAGTAGCCCTGAGCGCTAATTATCTCAGCACACCGGTTATGCACGTGGACAGGCGCGATCCGAAGTGGGGAGACATGGAGTGGCAGCACCGCAACTGGTACTCCTTCCTGTGGATTTGCGGAGACCAGCTCGTCGAGCAGCATGTCCATATGATCGACTTTTGCAACTGGGTCATAGGCGCTCATCCCGTCAGCGTCGTAGCGTCGGGCGGCGTTGCATGGCGTCCCCGGGAAGAGCTCTACGGGAATATCTACGACCACTTAAGCGCTGACTTCGTTTATCCGAACGGCGTTCGCTTGAACAGCATTTGCCGGCAGTATCCTAAAGCGTGCTGGCGGAAGACGTGGAACACGGTGGTGGGCAGCAAGGGCCGCAGCGACGGCATGGACATGGGCTCCAAAGGCATGGACCCGTATGTACAGGAGCACATCAGGCTTGTGAACAGCATCCGCGGCGACAGCCCCTACGTCAACGATGGGATGACAGTGGCGGAAAGTACGATGACTTGCATCATGGGGCGCGAGTCGGCCTACTCAGGCATGGAGATCACTTGGGACATGATCATGGCATCGAAGCAGGACCTCCAGCCCAAGGCTTTCGACTACAAGCTCGCGATGGAGGTGCCGCCGGTGCCCGTGCCCGGCCAGCACAAATTCATTTGAGGAAGGCGGAGCGGAGTGGGGCGGACCCATGGTCCGCGAGCCAGAGAAGGTGATCGGCTTGAAAGATTTTCGACCAACGGGCCGTGCTTTGCCATGGCTCCGGTTGGCTGTCGACGATTCCCCTCTACTTCTGCGCGATGTCGGAACCGAGGATGTCTACGCCCTCGGCGGGCAGGCCCCGTAGCCGTCGGCCCGCGCTACCAAGAGCTGGTGCGCCGTGTGAACTTCCCGCCGCAGTTCGGCACCCAGGAAGTCTCCGCCGTCGACTGGGAGGCGCCGCCGCCAGCCTGCGCACTCCCCGGGCTTCAAAGGCCTCGTGCGCCCTATTCCCCTGGCGTTGTAAACCGAGTTCGTTACTATTCTACCTACGGCCTTGGGGTTCAGCCGCCGCAGGGCACACCTCTAGGTCACTGACGGATCTGTGGATCTAGTTCAGGAGCGGGGATGGCTATTACATGATGTTCGGTCAGCAACCCACGCTGAGCGCTCAGCGAGGTCCAGTTCATCTTGTTTCAACAGCAATTCACGATCATTTGGGGGAGGAGATATGACGATCAACCGACGCGATTTTGTGAAACTGAGTACAGGAACGGCGGCAGTCGGACTGACGGGGCTCACCTCGTCGGAGTTGGCCCCATCTGTCCACGCGGAGCCCTTGACATCAACGTCGTGGCCGACCTCAGCAAAGAGAGTTTTCTCTCCCAGCATCCGCGAGTATCTCTCGCGAGAAGCACAGCGCATTACCAGCCGACCTCTATCGGACTATAAAGACGCGGTCGCGTGGCGAAGACTCGTTTCTGAGCGCCGTCGGCAGTTCCTGGAGATGATGGGGCTTGAGGCGTTGCCTTCCCGACAGCATCGGGATCCACCCAAGGCCACGATTACGGGCGTGGTCGAGCGACCCCAGTACCGGATCGAGAAACTCTACTATGAAAGCTGGCCCAGGCTCTACGTCACAGCCAACCTCTACGTTCCGAACCGCCTCAGCGGTCCCGCACCTGCTGTGCTTTATGTGTGCGGTCATTCGCCAAACCAGAAGGTTCACTATCAGGCCCATCCCCGGCGCTTTGCCGAGCTTGGTTTCATCTGCCTGATTGTCGAGACTGTCCAGTTGGGTGAAGCAAAGGGCTATCACCACGGTCCTTACTATGAAGGATGGTTCCATTGGTACAGCCGCGGTTACACACCCGCGGGGATCGAATTACTCAATGGGATTCGCGGGCTTGACCTGCTGGAGTCGCGGTCCGATGTCGACGCAAAGCGCCTTGGCGTAACTGGGATCTCGGGCGGCGGCGCTACGACCTGGTGGGTTGCGGCGGCCGACCAGCGTATACAGGCGGCGGCGCCCGTGTGTGGGACAGCGACGCTTGCCTCGCACATCGAGGATCTGACCGTGGATGGCCACTGCGACTGCATGTGGTGGATCAACACGTACCGTTGGGACTTAGCCGATGTGGGTGGGCTGATCGCACCGCGGCCACTGCTGATCGCCTCCTCTGACCACGACGACATTTTCACAATCGCTTCCATCCGCAAAGTCCATACACAACTGAAGCCTATCTTTCAAACGCTGGGAGCCGCAGAAAACCTGCGGCTGGTTGTGACCCCTGGTGGTCATGGCTATCACCGACTCTCGCGCACGGCGATCTTTTCCTGGTTCGTCCGGCACCTCCAGGGGAAAGAAGTTCCCCCTGAGCAGGTAGGGGATATTGACGAGTTCTCAGAGAAGCAAGAAGCCGAGGAGACACTGCGCGTCTTCGTGAACGGTTCGCCTCCGGAGAACCGGACGCCGCATATCCACGAAGATTTCTTTGTTCCCCCCGAATCCCCACGAATCATGGATCGGGGAGCACTCGACCAAGCGCGGCGGGATGTTATCGCCGCTCTGAAGAAGAAGACCTTTGGCGCGTTTCCCCCATCCTCACCGCCACTTGACGTCGAGGTTGAATACGAATTTCAAAACGATGGCAGCAAGCTGAAAGGCAGCCGCTTCGCCTTTTACTCAGACGGCGGATGGCGTCTCGAGGGGCGCCTCACGATGCCTGGTTCGGTCCTTCAACCCATGCCCGCCGTCGTAGCGCTTCGTTCGCCGGATGAGAAGCGCGACGGCACCGGCGGGGCAACTGAAGAGTTTCTCGGAGACATGCGCGTCCCCTGGGCAAAGGTCATCGTGGGGCCGAGAGGCACAGGCGAGACTGCCTGGGGTGAAGAACTGCAATGGCACCTGCGCCGCGCCGCGGTATGGACGGGCAGGACTCTCGCCAGTATGCGCGTTTACGATACTCTCCGTGCCCTTGAGGCTGCCCGATCGCTGCCGCTTATCGACGCTCGGCGCGTAGCGCTCGCTGCACGTGGCGAGATGGCCGCTGTGGCCTTGTACGCCGCGTTGCTCGACGGGCGAGTCACCTCGCTGATTCTCGAAGCTCCTCCGGCTACCCAGAACGCGCCCAGCCAGCGAGACGGTCGTGGGCCGGCTCTCGAAATGCTCAACTGCCTCTGCATTGCCGACCTCCCTCAAGTTGCCGGACTCCTGTTTCCGGCGGAGCTGGTGTTCGTGCGTGACTGCCCTTCCACTTACGATTGGGCTGAGGAACTCTATCGGCGTCTGGGAGCGCCCGAGAAGTTCCAGCGAGTCAAGGAATTATCCGCTTGGCAACGCGCGGAGCGGCCGGGTGACTTGGGCAGCGGGCTTGTTAGGCTTGGAAAGACCTGAAGAGTGCGGCCCAGCCCCCTAGCTTTGAAAGAAACCCACCCCACCCCCTCAAATTGCCTCTCGGAGTCGCACCCATCATTCGGTAAAAACGCCAACTGGGGGCGTAGTGGGACACTGTTGCTATCAAGATTTGGAAAATGGTTTCGTTGGTGGCTGAAACAGTGGATTTGGACGTCAGGCCGTTGGCTCGTTCGGCGTCGACTTGGGTGCGAACGCGGCCTAAGATGGCGGTAAAGGTAGGTTCCGTCCCGTGGTTGGCCGCACTCTCGGCCACTACTGCATCCTCGAAAAGTTGGGTGGCGTGGGCGTGTGGTCTATAAGGCCAAGGACACCAGGCTCAAGCGCACCGTCGCCTTGAAGTTCCTGCCTGAAGAACTCTCTAAGGACCGGCAAGCCCTGGAACGGTTCCAACGCGAAGCGCAGGCTGCCTCGGCTCTCGATCACCCTAACATTTGCACCATCTATGACGTCGGTGAACACGAAGGCCAGCCCTTCATCGTCATGTAGTACCTGGAGGGGCGGACGCTCAAGCAGCGAATCGGAAGCAAGCCACTGAGAACTGACGAAGTTCTGGACTTAGCGATTCAGGTGGCCGACGCGCTCGATGCCGCACACTCGAAGGGCATCATCCATCGCGACATCAAGCCAGCGAATATTTCCGTGACGCCGCGCGGGCAGGCGAAGATTTTGGATTTCGGTCTGGCGAAGCTGGCACACCCCCTCACGCGCGGCCCCTCTCCCTCAGGGAGAGGGTGGCCCGCAGGGACGGGTGAGGAGCAGACGGCCGCGCCCACGGCGTCCCTCGGCGAGCAGCACCTCACCAGCCCCGGCGTGGCCATGGGGACGGTGGCTTACATGTCGCCGGAGCAGGCGCTGGGGTAGGAACTCGACGCGCGGACTGACCTTTTCTCGTTCGGCGTGGTTCTCTATGAAATGGCCACAAGCCGGCAAGCTTTCTCGGGGGCTACGTCTGCTGCCGTCTTCGATGCCATTCTCCACAAAGCGCCAACCTCGCCAGTGCGCCTGAATCCTGAGTGCCCCGCCGAATTGGAACGAATTATCAACCGGCTTCTGGAAAAGGACCGTGACCTGCGCTACCAGAGCGCCGCCGACATCCGCGCCGATCTGAAGCGCCTGAAGCGCGACACGGATTCCGGGCGAGAGGCTGCTGTAGCGGCGCTGTCCCCAGCGCCGATGGTGACGCCGGTGAGGACACCGGCGCTACGTTGGTGACGCTGGGCGGCAACCGTGGGAATTGCCGCCGTCCCCATCATGGTCGGGCTCACGGTACTTATCAGGTTGAACGTGGGTGGTTGGCGCGACCGCCTGCTCGATCGAACTGCTCCGCCACGCATCGAATCGCTGGTGGTGCTGCCGCTGGCGAATCTTTCGGGTGATCCGCAGCAGGAGTACTTCGCCGACGGCATGACGGAAGAGTTGATCACCAACTTGGGAAAGATCAGCGCCTTGCGGGTCATCTCGCGGACGTCCGGGATGCAGTACAAGGGCACAAAGAAAACGCTGCCCACCATTGCAGGCGAGCTGAACGTCGATGCCGTGGTCGAGGGATCGGTACTGCGTTCCGGGAATCGAGTCCGCATCACAGCGCAGTTGATTCAGGCCAAGGCAGAGCGGCACCTCTGGGCGGAAAGTTACGAGCGCGATCTGCGCGACATCCTGGCGTTGCAGAGCGAGGTCGCCCGGGCAATTGCCAATGAAATTATGGTCAAATTGACGCCGCAGGAGCATACGCGCCTCGCAAGCGCCCGCGCCTGCCCCGTGATCCCCGAGCCTCACGAGGCCTATTTGCGGGGCCGCTACCACTTCAGCAAGTGGACGGGGGAGGAGATTGAAAAGGCTATAGAGTATTACGAGCTTGCCACCGAGAAGGACCCGAGCTACGCACTCGGCTATGCGGGGTTGGCGACTTCCTATGACTTCCTTACGTTTTTCGCCCCCGTGGCCCCGCAGGAAGCTTTCCCCAAGGCGAAGGCAGCAGCGAAGAAGGCACTGGAGTTGGATGAGACGCTCGCTGAAGCCCACTCTGCGTCGGTGTGGACCAAGGCTGTTTACGATTGGGATTGGTCAGGCGCGGAGAACGAATTCAAACGAGCCCTGGAACTGAATCCCGGCTCGGCGGAAAGTCACCGCCAGTGCGGCTGGTTTCTGGCGTGGCTCGGGCAATATGACGAAGCCCTCACCGAGGCCAGACGCGCCCGCGAACTTGACCCACTTTCCCTCCAGGCGATCAGAACGGTGGGGATAGTACTTTACTGCGCGCGCCAGTACGACCAGGCAATTAGCGAATGGCAAAAGGCGCTCGAAATAGATCCGAACTATCTTGTGATAAACCATGATCTCGGGTTGGCCTATGCGGCAAAAAGAATGTACAAGGAAGCGATAGCGCAGTTTCAGAAAACCAACGACCTGTTGGGAGGCGAACCGGGAGGCGTCGCGACCAATGAAGCATGGCTCGGCAACGCTTACGCGCTCGCAGGCCGGAAACAAGATGCTCTCAAGATAATCGGCGCCTTGAAGAAGCGATCAAGGCGAATGTATGTGTCGCCAATAAGCATCGCAATGGTCTACACAGGGCTGGGCCAAAAGGACGAGGCATTCGAATGGCTGGAAAGGGCTTACCATGAGCGCAGCGTCGACATGAATTTGCTCAGAATTTTCCCAATATGGGACCCGCTGCGCTCCGACCCGCGCTTCCGAGACCTCCTGCGGCGCATGAACTTCCCAGAATAGCGCCTTGCGTTGACTTGCCCGTGGGCCGGGTTCGAGATGGGATCCGAACACGATGTTGTCCCTTCAAGGTCGTGACGAGCATTTCCCACTGACCTTGCGACTACTTCGCGGCAGCAGGGTTTCCGGTCGCCTAAGGCGAGAATGGAAGCTCCCGGGCAAAACGAGGCTCTCTAGAGAGACAGCGATTAGTCAACAATCAATTCCCATCCAAATCCCGGGCGGTCGGAGGGCCTCATATAGATGCCTTCCGGTCCCCGGGTGACGTTGTTTTCCTCCTCGAATCGCTGGTAAACCTCCGAGGGACCGCCGGGCGGCGGCATGAACATTTCACACCAAGGGCTGTTGGGAGTGGCAAGGATGTAAGGCGGGCAACCACCCCTCCATCCTCCGTGGGGGATGACTGGAATGTCGTAAGCAGCGGCTAACGCCCCGATATGACGTAGCTCACTGAGTCCCCCACACCAGTTCATGTCGGGTTGCCAGATGCTGGCTGCCTTGTACTCCAAAACCAAGCTGAAGCCGTAACGCGTATACTCGTGCTCCCCGGTCACGATCCGAGTCGATTTGATCCTCGCATTCAATCTTCCGAACCCCGCATAGTCGTCGGGCGGAAGACACTCCTCCATCCAGTAAACTCGGTAGGGTCCGAGCATCTCGGCCAGTTCCACAGTATAGCGTTCAGTGAACGCCATCCAGCAGTCCAGCATGATCTCCCCGTCGGGCCCCAGCAATTCCCGCGTTTTCTTAACGAGCTCGACATTTCTTTTCATGCCTTCGCGTCCGTCCGCCGGTCCGTAAGGGATGGCCAGCTTCAGCTTTTTGAAGCCAAACGCTACGTGCTGTTCAATATCGTTTCCCGTGCAGTAGGTGGGGGTTCTCGGCTTGGTTTCGCCGCCCAACAACTTGTAGACGGGCATGCTCAGGGCATTTCCAATGATATCCCACAGGGCCAAATCGACCGCGCTGATGGCATGGATGACAAGCCCCTTGCGCCCGTAATAGAGGGTAGACCGCCACATGATGTCCCAGAGCTGTTCTGCGTTGAAGGGATCCTCACCGATGAGTAACTTGGTCAGATGTTTTTCGATCACGAAGCTACATCCCGGGCCTCCATAACCAATCCCCTTGACCCCTTTATCTGTGGTGATCTCCACAGCTTCAGGTCCTAGATCATCCGCCATGAACAAGTGCCGCTTTGGCTTGTATCTAGGATAAATCGACATCGGGTTGGCTACTTCCACACAACCAACAGACCAAGATCCCGGTGCAGGTGTGTAGCTAGGTACCGGCCTCTTCGGCTTCGGATCGACCATTCTGACCTTGATGATCTTCAGGTTGCCTTTTTCACCTTGGAAAGGAAGCGGCGGGGGAGGCGGGAATGGCTTGGCCTCGCTGTTTTCAGATATGCCGAAGGTTGCGGCGGCGCCCATTGATAACACCGAACTCGCTCTTAAGAACTTTCGCCGATTCATGTTGGAAACTCCAGAACGGCTCAATTGTTTGAAGTGTTGGCCTTCAGCCAAAATGAGACCGTTGTGTCTGTAAGTGGTCAAGACCAGTAGCAGGCCCCGAAACTGAGAGTTCTACGGTAGAGCCCGGAAATAACAATCAGAAGAGGCATGCTCCTCACCAGTCGTACAGGGCACACGTGAACCGCTGGAATCTCACTTGGCTTACCCAGGCATTCTGCCGTTTGCCCAGCCAGGATTCCTGGCTAGTGTCGCGTAACCGAAAAAAGTGAAACACCGCCGGTGCTGTCATCCTGAGCGTCAGCGAAGGATCTCCTTTTGAAGCCACTGGATCCAAGCCAGATGCTTCGCTCCGCGATGCTCCGCTCAGCATGACAGGTTCGGCCTCTGTGTGTCACGTATTTCGCTTACGCGACACTAGTTGTTCGCTTTTTGCAGGCGGGCACACAACTCCGCCACCATAGCGTCGCGGTTGCGCTCTGTCAACGTGAGTAGTTCGACATCAGGGCGTTCGCGCACCGCCTGGAGAAACGGCAGTTGGCCAATTCCCAGGGTCGCCAGGACATTCACCTGGCCGTCCAGCGCCTTCTCGACCGCGCGGCAGAAGCGACCTGACACGCATTCCATCTTGCCGATTTCGTCGATCACGATGAGGTCGACGTCGCGTCGAGCCAATTCTGGCAAGGTGAGGCGCTCAAATGCTTCCACATCCACACCGTAGCGGCCTACGTGCACGGGACTCCGAAGTCCTACCCGGGCGAGTTCGGCCTGCTTCCCTTCAACCGTGACAATACGGAAGCCCAGGCGTTCGTTAGCGCGGCTGCGCATCTCGCTGGTCGTGAAGCCAGCCAAGCGCAGCGAGGTGCACAGTTGATCCAACACCCGCTCCACGAGCGTTGTCTTGCCCACCCCAGGCTTGCCCGTTACGAGCAGGTTCAGCCCGGCCATAAGCTTTCCTCTGGAAGACCGCCTAGTCGGTGACTACCCTCGGTCGCAGGTACTGGTTCAAGCCCTACACGATGTGTTTCAGGCGCTCAACGCGTACACGAGGCGGGGCGACAATCTACCACTGGTTCCGCTACAATCTGGGTCGGCAATCTCAGGAGCCACTGGGTAAACTGGGTAGGGAACCATGGCTTCCCCAAGAGCGGTTGCTTGTCTCCAAAGGTGCTGACGATGCACATTTCGCGGGTGAAGACTGGAGCCGCGGCCGAGCCGCAGAGTGCAGATAGGCTTATTCATCGCAGATCACTGTTCCGGTTGTGAGCCGCGATGAATCGAACCCGCTCGTCCAGCCACTGAGCTTCGTCTTCAAACGCGGCTTGCCGGTGGAAGTCGCGCAGGCGTTGGTAGCGCTCAATTACGTCAAACCCGACACTCCATTGAAGCTTGCGTAGATCCACCGGGCAGAGGTGCAGCGGTCGGGCGTCAGCCTCGGCAAGGTGGTTCGATCCGTTCATCACGCACCGATACCAGACGCAGTGTTCGATGCCGAACATGTGACCGGTCTCGTGGGCCAGAACTTTGCAACTCCGCCGGAGCATCAGCATGCGCGAGTCCGCCGTTGGCGCTTGGCCGTAAAATCTCGGATCGTAGCGGGCAAAGCTGTAGACGCCCACGCGGTCTCGCAGCGACGCCTGGCCGAATACGAAGTTCCAACCCGGGTCTGGGTATAGATCGGTCATGGTTATGCCCAGGAGGGCAAAGGCATCTTCGGGCAGCCGAGTTTTTAGCAGGTTCAGGATATCGCCTGTGAGTAATTGCACCTGGCCGGTCCACGGATTCCGCCGACTCGTGATGTGGCTCTGGGCCAAGACCAACGGCGGCAGGACATGAACGTCCATCATGAAGAAGGCAGCCGTGAACCACCGCAGTTGGTCCAGCCGGGGGCCATCGCTTTCGTTGAAATTGCCCAGCGGCTGAAGATAGAGCGCTTTTCGGTGCTCATCCGGCCGGTTCGGTCGGGACTGGACGGACTCCTCGAACGTTTGCCCGGCCTCCGGATGGTTCGCCAGCCAGTCGCTGGGCCCAGGCTCGGGCAGGAGCTGGAAATCGTCCCGAGGCGCGAGCGCCCGCCGAAGCGGTTCCGGCAGCCCGGCCGTCGGACCGATGGCGGCAAGCCGCCGCTCGCGAGTCGGAGGTGTAAGCTGCATGAACATTCCCGATACCAGCAGAGTACCTCCCGGCAGGATCGACATCAACAATGCGGCTAGAGCAATTCGCATGCAGCGATGCGCCATCTCGATAAGCCTAATCGTGGCCTGACGAACCTAGTTGTACCACGGTGGCGAGACCGGTGGATGTGAAAATGGGCTTCTGAACGGCAGGCCGTGTTTCGGGATTCCGTACTGCCAGGCATTCTTCTGCCCGCTCCCACTGGTCCCAGAAGAGAGCTAAGGCGCTCGGTGCTCGGGTAAGATCCTACGCAGGCTAAGCGTTGCGAACACACAACTACAATCTTATGGCCAGTAAGCACAAAAGGGAGTGGCTAGATCGCGTGGTGATTCGCCCTCGAACCTTCACATCCTCAGAATGTACCAAAGGGTACGGAAAGCAGGGTCGCCAACCTGCGGGAATTTCAAGCTCAGGGCGAGCAGACTTCAGCCGCATCAAAGGATTAGAGACTGTTGAAAAAGGGGGGAGACGGAAGGTCCTTGGGAGCACCTGAGCGTTTTGGGAGTGCGTGTTTATATTTCCATTTGGCTATTCATCTTGCTTTTTCCCTTCCCGCTTCTCGCGTTCCTTCCGCCCTGACCTTTCAGGCGGTGCTGAGTTGAGTCGACGTGTGCCGCTGTGCGAGAAACTTTACTAGCCGTTTGAGGTTCTGGGCCGTAGCTGCCAACAAGAACTGCTCGGCCACGTTCCGCAGGCGCCGCAGTCGTACCCGACGCAAGCCCATCCGGTGCTTGAGTTCGGCGAACAGCGCCTCGATCTTATACCGGGCTCGCCGCGAGCGATTATAGGCTGGCGTACCAGCCAGGGCGCGTACAACCTCTCGGGCCGGTTCCTCCCAGTGCACGACGAGATTGCGAAAGGGAGCCGATGTACAGCGCTTCTTCTGCGGGCAGCCCTGACACTGCGCCGCTGTGGAGCAGTAGATGTAGCCTCGCCCGCTCCGCCGCAGGCGGCTGTAGCGCAGGGGCTGGCCCTGGGGGCCGTAGTAGGTATTCTCACTGGGCTCATAGCGGAACTGCTCTCGAGTGAAATGCCCGCCCGTTTGATGGCGGCGATCAAGCACGGCGATATGAGGTTGGATGTCTCGCGCCAGCAGCCAAGAGAGGAACTCTCCGCTGCCATAAGCCTTATCGGCTCCCAAGCTATCGGGTCGGAGCCCCAACTTCTCCACTTGCTCGAACATCCCTCGTGCGGCCAGCGTCTCTTGCCGAAAGCGGGCCGGCGTGGCTTCCACGGCGAGGATGACACGGCTGGCCGTGTCCATCAGGTAGTTGTCGTAGTAAGCCCGCGGGGCCGCCCTTCGCCGCCGTCCAAGCGGCATCCGGATCGGTGGTCGAAACTGAACCCGAAGTGCCCCGAGGAGGCTCTTCTGACTCCGCGACCGGATTCTGCTGCTCCAACTCGGCCAGGTATTCCTGCCCCGTGCGCGAGAGGTGCGCTGCCTCGGCGAGCTGCTCCCTGGGCACTCGGCTCCGCGGACTCGCATTGGCAGCTATCAGAGTTCCATCCACCGTCAGGTGTTGAGCTTCCACTAAGCCCACCGCCAAGCAGCGCCGCACAATCTCCTCGAACACCTCCCGGAACACGCCCGCCTGCCGGAAGCGCCCGTGCCGGTTCTTGGAAAAAGTCGAGTGGTCGGGAATCTCTTGGTCAAAGTCCAGCCGAGTGAACCACCGATAGGCCAAGTGCATGCGCACCTCTTCCATCAAGCGTCGCTCGCTGGTGATCCCGTAGA